>Ga0137308_100537_pt1 | contig 59007 bp, 44 predicted proteins | sample Inofrocosms_June_FD_97181 | JGI IMG/M metagenome (GOLD analysis project Ga0137308, IMG submission 97181) | Mouse cecal microbial communities from Vienna, Austria - N-Acetylneuraminic and N-Acetylglucosamine D2O microcosms_June | ecosystem: Host-associated > Mammals > Digestive system > Large... | reverse complement strand
ATGGTTTGGTTTGTCTGCCATGAACTAAATCAACCATATGATAGAACAGATTCTAGGTTATTTTACATGGAAAACCCGTCCAAAATAATTCCCTTGGAAACGCAAATCAGATAAAGTTCGCTCTAGAGCGTGTTTGAAAAATCATTCCTGCCATCTGCATTCCCCACTTTGCGTGATATTTGCGCCAAATTCAGGTTACATAGCCCGCTATGCGCCCTTCATTTGGCGCAAATCTCCCACAAATTGTGAAATACATCTGGCAGAAAGCATTTTTCAAACACGCTCTAGAGACAGCCACTATCTATACTTATTTCTTTTTCACAGGAATCCAGATCTCCGTATAATAATTTTCATCCTGCGTTCCCTTCGGATACTTGTCTACCATGTCATACATTTCCACACAATATCCTGCTGCAAATTCATACTCCTGCATGGCTGGAAGCCATTCAGAAAATATCTTTGTATGCACATCCTGCAATGCGTTCGGAAGCGCGCCCCTGCATGGAAACACTGCCCATGTAAACGCGGGGATTGTTTTTACTGTCAAACCTTCTGGAATATCTACGGATGGGTTATATACATCCGCAATCAGGTATTCAAATTTTTCATCGCCCATCTGAGGGTCAATGTTAATGCCGAACATCCCGCAGACATATTCTCCTTTTCCCGCGGCATAATGCTCCTGCCAAAACAACGGGATCTGCTGTTTTGCATTTTCGTAAGTAAACTCCTTGGAAGCCCCAAGGACAATAAATGCTTCTTTTTTAACAATCCTGTAATCCATAATATAACCGCCTTTCAGTGAAATTGTGAGTTTTAGAGGTGCGAAAGATTTTAACATCGTATGATTCCTGCGCACTGTCAGAGGCGTATATCCATGAAAACGGGCAAAGGCTTTGGAAAAGCTGTCGGAAGAATCATATCCATACTTTATTGCAAGTTCCATAACCGTAATGTCGCTTGTGACCAGTTCATTTCCTGCAAGCGCCATTCTTCGGTTTCTTATATATTCGGTTATGGAATAGCCGCACAAAATACTAAAGCCTTTATTAAAATAAAAAGGCGAAATATTGACATGGCGCGCTACTTCATTCATTGTAATATCTTCTGTCATATGCTCTTCCATATACCTGACTGCTTCACGAACTGCTTTTGCCCATTCCATAATTTCTCTACCTCCTGCTGTGGTTTCAGTATACACTATCTTTTAGGAAATATCCCGACTTTTTTTGTTTTCTTTTGTCGTGGTACGCGTCCGCCGTTACAGGAAACATCCCGGAGACTCCGATAAGCCAAAATAAGAGATTTAGCAGAAATTCATGCTAAATCTCTTATTATATATGCAGACCGTACAGACTATGGGTTTTGAAGCTGCCAGTCCTTTGGCATCTCTGTTAGATCGGTTCCCGTAATGCTGCTGTATGCATCAACTGTTTTTGGCTGCACCCGCGGATCATTATAAGTATCGTTCGGTTTGACTGCGCAAAGCCCCTGAATCTCATACTGCCGAAGTACAGGTTCTTTCGTATCCGAAGCACCTTTCAGTTCTTCCAGACATTTTTGTAAGACTGCCTTACTATACGGCTCAATTACAATCTCCGAATCACCTAATATGTTATCAGAAAGTTCCAGATCATTTACATGGCTTCCGCCTGCACTTTCATAACAGAACTTCACTTTTTCTCCGCGTTGGTAATTTTCGTTCAGTATCGTTGACAGACTATCGTATTGAACTGTAAAGATCACCTTATTTTCGTTAGTTGCAATATCTTTCCAAGGCATTTCTTTGTAAAACCACAATAATTTTCCACCCGGAATCGTCTCAGGAATTTCCACATTCACTGGTATTTCAACATGGCAGGTCAAAGATGCATTTGCATCTTCCGTAGCGCCCGTAACACTCTCAACACTCGAACCGCTGATGACAAAGGACATTTTTGCATTGTTCAGCTCGAGCTTTTCTAGCATTTCCTCACCCTTTATATACGGAACGACCGGACTGGCGCCCGTCCATTGCGGCAGTTCTTTCAGTTCTTCCAAGCCAGGCAGATACGCTTCATCATAACTCATCCTGATATTATGATCCTCTACTGTCTTTGCCTGAATCCTCATCTGGACACAGAACGGATTTCCCTTTTCATCCGCAGCCCGGTGATCCAGATAATATTCCATATATTGGCGGGTGATTTGTGCTTCCCAGGTAAAGATCTTTAGAGCAACCTCCTCGCCTGCATTTCCCTCTTGATCGATATAGCGGAAACGCATAGTAATCGATTCCTGTGAACTATCTGTCAGTTTGGATGCTATGGGTTTTTGGTCAGCCGATGAAACAGGCGAAACATCACTAAAACCAATCGTGTCGCTGCTCCATTCATCGGTTGCCATTCTATAATACTGCAATGTTAAATCCGACTGACCTTCCTTTGTTTCTGTATTTTTTTCTGTCAGATGCAGATACGTTTTCCAGTATGCTTTTGCATCTTCGATCGTTGTGCCGCTAACGGCGATGGTAGCTTTTGCTTCAAAGCCTTTGAGCACTTCTTCTGCTGTAGGTGCCAAAATTCCGCTGGAAGGTTTCTCCGTATCAGAACCAGAACCCGTGCCGGAACCAGAACCGGAACCTGTGCCGGAGCCAGAACTAGAACCGGAACCAGAACCTGTGCCAGACCACGAACCTGTGCCGGATGAACCTGTGCCGGTATTTTGTGTCTGTTCCGAAGATATCTGTGTATCCTTCTGTCCTGCCTGTACATTGGACGACGTTCCGTTTGGCCGTTTTATGGAAATAAGTTTTGATGTCAGATTGCTGACCGCTGCTTTGATGCCGCTTACCGCCAGATTTACGATACTGCCTTCTGCGCCTTTTTCAAACGTCAGCAGCGCTGCTGCATGAAGCGATACCTCCAGCTTCGTTTCTGATACAATCTGCGCATCTGCCGCTTTTTGATCTACCGTTACGGTCAGATTTGCCTGAGGCTTGCCGGACACAGACAGTTTCATTTTTGCTTCGAGACTGATCTTTTCTGCTTTTCCGTTGACCTCCAGCTTTACGTCCGCATCTGCCTGTGGGAGCGTAATCTCTTTGACCTGCGCACTCGGATCTATGACGATACGGGCTGCTTTTGCCGTAATGCGCATCACATTTCCGACTGCCTTTTCGATCCACGTATCCGGCTTCACCGCACGGATTTCAATCGACTTAAATATACCGCTGTTTTCAAAATCTGATGCAGGAGCATCTACAACCAGACTGACGTTTTCATACGTATTTGCCGCAATTACAAACTTTTCAGCGTCTTGTGTCGCGATTGTAATCTCTTTCAGGCTGCTGTTTGAAAGCGCTTCGTTTAACTGTTCCTGTGTGGAGACCTCTGCTTGCGTAACCGTTGTCTCTGGCTGCGTCTGTGTTTCCTCTTCTGGTTTAGCAACTACATTCACTCTGCACCGCACGGTTTTGGATGTATGTTTTTTTCTGGACGTTGTTTTTAATACCGCCTTTACCGTCGTCCTTCCAACCGCAACTGCCTGAATCTGAAAGCTGTTCTGTGTCCTGCCGGATACAGACGCGATACTTTCGTCATTCGTGGATATCTTTTGAATCTTCCATCCTACCGTATTGTTTTTCAGTGTCATGCGGTTTTTCTGTCCGACCTGCAATGTCTTAAACGTGGTGCGCATATTTACATACTGCTTTGTCGCAGATGCAGCGTTCACCCTGTTTGCAGGAAGAAAAGAAACCATCATTGCAGCAGACAGAGAAACAGCCAGAACTTTCTTAACCAACTGCTCCCTGCCCTTGCCGGTGCACCTCATCCATACACGGCTTAAACTCCCCTGTTTCATATGTGCCCTCCTTTACGCTTGGAATAGATACCAAGCTCTATTCCTAATTCTGGTATTATAGCATCAGATGGAATATATTAGAAGGAACCTGGAATAAACTGCATATTTTTTGGTATGATTAGCATAGTCACCGCTCCGATCACATACCCGTTCTGGGTAATCGGAAATCATGACATAAATGTGGAATCCTGCTTATGCAGGCTGCACCTTTATCAGTCTCTCCACTGCCTCTACATCTTTCCGAAAATCTTCCGTCAGATGTCCTGTCAATGTTCCAATTTGAAATTTGTCAGTTCATCATATAAAGCCCCCAGACCAAACATGCTTTTGAGTTTCCGCTATCAATCCTCAAGTCAATATCACTCTGCCTGGTTGCCTCGCCTCGGGCATATGAACCTAAAAGATAAGCGCGGCTCACACCATACTGCTGTAAAATCGGATTTACTATCGCCTGTATTTCATTTAATGCATAAATTTTGTCCATAAAACAGCCTACCTGCAATCTATATAATTGCTTTTTCATTATTTTGAACTATGTCCGACATTTTCAATACATTCATTTTAGCTTATGAAATAAAGTATTTCAAATTATCTATAAAAATTAGAGATTATTACAAAAGCGTTTCCGTCCATTCTGGACAGAAACGCTTTTCTACATCTATAATTAGCTCCATCAATGCTCCAGCATATTCTCAATAAATATCCCATATCCCATCTTGGAATCCGAGATAAACACATGCGTCACCGCCCCGATCACATGCCCGTTCTGGGTGATCGGCGATCCTGACATTCCCTGAATAATCCCCCCGGTATCTTCGAGCAGCCGTTTGTCTGTGACCTGAAACTGGATGCCTTTGTTGTTTCCCTCGCTGTGGTAATCGGTCTGTTCGATTTCGATATCGTATGCTTTGCGGGTTCCTTCTACGGAGCTTATGATCTGTGCTTTTCCTTTTTTGATGCCTTCCTTGTATGTGACCGGAAGCGCGGACGCGCTTTTTAGCTCGTCGGGCATTTTTGACAGGGTGCCGTAGATGCCGACGTTCGTGTTTTCTTCGACGGTGCCGAGCTTGTAATTGTCGTCATAGTTAATCATGCCGGACATTTCGCCGGGCTGCCCTCGTTTGCCCTTGCGGATTTCCAAAATGGTCGTCTCATAGATGGAGCCTTTTTCAATATCGATCAGGCTGCCGACGTCGGCGTCGGTGACACCGTGTCCAAGGGCGCCGTACTGTTTTGTGTCGGTGACATAGGTCAGCGTGCCGACGCCTGCGATGTCGTCGCGTACCCAGATGCCTGCCTGGTAGATGCCCGCCTGGGAACGCACAGGCTGAATCGAAACCTCGATTTCTTCTTTTTTGCCGCGCAGCAGCTTTAGGCGGATCTTTTTGCCTTCGCAAAAAGAGATTTTCTCTACGAGCTGTGTTTTGGATTGTATGGGCTCTCCGTTTACGGCAAGAATGTAGTCTCCGCTTTGGACGACGTTTTTTGCCGGTTCACTCCTGGCGCCTGATTCGTCAATGACTTCTCCGGTGCCGATAATCATGATCTTTTTATTTTTTACGTAAATTCCAATATTGGTGCCTGCCGGCAGCAGTTCTTTTTTGCTGACCTCCTGTACGGTAATACGTTTTAATGGTATCTTGCCGAACAGCTTGCAGAGTACCTGGTAGGAACCTGCCTGGGTGCCATTTTCTGCCTGGGTGCCTGGCGTTAGGTGGATGGCGCTTTTTTGCGATGTGGACATGCCGGCAAATACTTCCGTACTTTTTACAACCGTCCCTGTGACGGGTACGTCAAACGTACAGTCCGGCTCGCCTCCCTGTTCCACATACATTTTATCGGGCAGGGAACGCAAAAGAAGCGTATAGGCAAATATTATGCCGATCAAAATCCCTGTATATCCTGCGGCTTTTCTTTTTCTTTGAAACTGAATCCATAATCTTTGCAACATGTAAGACATCCCTTTTCCTGCGTATTTAGAAACGGTGATCTACCGCTTTGGCGGATTTCTAATAAAACGCTGGTTTCCTTTTCTTTGCTACTATAGAATTGTTCCCGAAACCACGCGTTTTATTTCAAAATCTCACTCCACCTTAGTATGTCTTGATCCTTTTTTTTCACTCTGGGAATTTTTTGTGGCGACTGCCAGATCCTTCATTTCTTTTGCACTTTTTAAAACGGTGTCTGTGATTTTGACACCGCCTAACATCCGCCCAAGCTCTGTGATGCTTTCTGGTTCATTCAGCTTTCGGATTTTTGTCTGTGTCTGATTGTTTTTTGCCTGTTTTTCAATTAAAAAATGGGAGTCCGCCATCGCTGCGATCTGCGGCAGATGGGTAATGCATAAAATCTGGTGTTCTTTGGATATGACATTCATCTTCTCGGAAACCTTTTGTGCGGTGCGCCCGCTGATTCCGGTATCAATTTCATCAAAAATAAGCGTCCCGATTTCATCGCAGTCGGCAAGCACTGCTTTGATTGCCAGCATAATTCTGGACAATTCTCCGCCGGATGCCACTTTGGTCAGGGATTTTAGCGGCTCGCCCGGATTTGTGGAAATTAAAAATTCCGCGTCATCATAGCCGGACTGGGAATATTCTTTTTTCTGCGTCAGGTTCAGTGCAAACTGGACGTCCAGAAAATTCAAATCAATCAATGCCGCCTTGATTTTTTTTGTCAGCTTCGACGCTTCTTTTTTGCGGATGTCAGACACCTTTTGGCAAAGCACCTTTAAATCGGCTTCTTTTTGGGCAAGCCGCTGCTGCAATCCAGCCAGATACGCGTCGTAGTCGCTGAGTTTTTCAATTCTTTCCAGCTTTTTTTCATATTCGGATAAAATCTTTGCAATGGAACTGCCGTACTTTGCTTTCAGCCCGTTAATCAGATCCAGGCGCTTTTCGATCTCATAAAAACGCGCTTCGTCAAAGTCTGTGTCGTCCATATAGCCTGCCAGCTCACGGTTAAAATCATTCAGCAGGTTGTCAATTTCCATTAACTGCCCTTCAAGCTGGGCAACTTTTTCATCGTATGCGCTGATTTTTGCAATTTCCAGCACTGCGTGCCCGGTCATGCCTGCGGCGCCGTTTTCCGAGGCAAGCTCATAGACTTTGCCGATGCTGCCCATAATCTGCTTTCCGTTTGCAAAACGCCGGTACTGCGTTTCCAGCTCTTCGTCCTCACCAAGCGTTAACGCGGCGTCCGCGATTTCGTCTGCTTCATACTGCAAAAAAGACAGCTCCCTTGCCCGCTGTTCCGTATCCAGCGCCGCGTTTCTGCACTCCTGGCGGATGCTGGTATAATCCTGGTATGCCACGGATAGCTGTTCTTTTAAGTGCCTTAACTCTTTTTTTGCGTAAGCATCCAAAATTTGCAGATGGTTTTTTTCATCTAACAAAGACTGGTGCTCATGCTGCCCGTGGATATCGATTAACAGTGAGGCTGCCTGCTTGAGCTTTGCCGCGGATACGCTTTCTGAATTGATCTTTGCAACCGAACGCCCGCCAGAGATCCTTCTTGTCAAAATAACCTGGTCGTCTTCCATTAAAATATCCATTGCTTCCAGCTTTTTTCTGACCTTGGCACCTACGGAAAATACAAGCTCCACAAGCGCGTAATCCGCGTCCTTTCGAATCATGTCCTTAGATACCTTTTCCCCGATCGCCACTCCGATCGAACCGATAATAATTGACTTTCCGGCGCCTGTTTCCCCGGACAGGATATTGAGCCCGCCGGAAAAATCAACTTCTGCTTCTTCTATTAAAGCAAGATTTTTCACATGAAGATTATGTAACATGCGTCACTTCCTCCTATTTTATTTCCGCGTACGCTTACGCTGGGGATCTACCTGCCGTCCACCATTTTTCCCAGGCGCTTCATAAGTACGGCGGTTTCTTCAACGGTACGGACTGCGCACATAATCGTGTCGTCTCCGGCGATACTGCCTACGATTTCATGGCATTCCATCGCGTCCAGCGCCGCTGCGACCGCCATTGCCATGCCGGATACAGTCTTGATCACAAGGATATTTTGCGCCATATCCATTGAGCGGAAGCCGTCTTTAAATACTCGGATGTATTTTGACATCTCCCGGTGCGGCTCCTTTAACACGGCGTATTTTTGCCTGCCGCTGCTTAGCGCCACCTTTGTCAGCTTCAGCTCTCTGATATCCCTGGATATGGTTGCCTGTGTGACCGGGCAGCCCTCCTGCACCAGCCTTGCCGCCAGCTCCTCTTGTGTCTCTACCTCATATTTACTGATAATTTCCAGTATTTTTGCATGTCTTGAAGCTTTCATATTTCTAATACCTCTAAAAAGAACGCAGCCAAAGCCATCAGTGCATGGACTGCATCTTTTTGCGCAATATTTCCAAAAAACTGATTCTGCTGCACTTTACTATTTTTGCGCACTCCTGCGCCTTTTGTATCCGAATGCATTCTCCTACAGCCAGCCGGCAGCCGCGGTCGCCGTCAAAGCTTACCTCCACGGCCTCGTCGTGCTTTGTATGCCTGCCGTCTACTTCCACAACGATCTCATCGTGCGCGTCTATAACGATGCTCTTTTGTGACAGCGTATGCGAATTAATCGGCGTCAGCAGCAGAAGCTGTGCCTTAGGGTCTACAATCGGCCCACCGGCGGACATATTGTATCCGGTCGATCCAGTAGGCGTCGCAATAATCATACCGTCGCCCCGAAACGTGTGCAGATACTGCCCGTTGACATAGACCGTCAGGCTGACTAACGACAAGGCGCCGCTTCTGTGGATCACGATATCGTTTAGGGCGCGGGAGATGCACGCTCGATCTTTAAAGCCGCAGATCATCATACGCTCCTCCAGGATATACGCATCATGCAGCAAAAGCTCCAGCCCTTCATATACACTCTCTGTCTCAAGCTCGCATAAATAGCCGAGCGTGCCCATATTGACGCCGATTAACGGCACGCCGCATTTTACCGTATCCCTTGCCGCACGGATCAGCGTACCGTCGCCGCCAAGCACAAGGATGCATTCGGTATCGTCCGGGATATCCTCGGCGCGCACCCTGCAAATGTTTTCCTGCTCGTCCACACTGACAAGGCAGCGGCAGCTTCCGCCCATTGTCCGTATATAGCTGCTCAGGCTGTGCGCCTGCGCCAGGTTTTTGTCCTTAAACGCGTTGACGATCAAAACAAATTTTTTCATTTATCCAATGCAGCATGTGCAGCTTCTACTACCGCCCTGCTGTCTGCCGCCTCCTCCTGTTCTCTCTCGTGCGCCAAGCCTGCCCCCTTTTGCAGATGCATTAAATATTCAATATTTCCTTCCGGCCCTTTGATCGGAGAATAATCCAGATTCAGGAGCAAAAAGCCCGTCTCCCTGGCAAATGCAGCCACCTTTTCGATCACCTCTAGGTGTACGTCCTTGTCTCGGACAACGCCTTTTTTGCCGACCTTTTCCCGCCCGGCTTCAAACTGCGGCTTAATCAAACAGACCATCTCCCCGTTTTGCGCCAGCAGCTTATTTGCCACGCCAAGCACTTTTGTCAGCGAAATAAACGATACGTCGACCGATGCAAAATCCAGCACGTCCGCAATATCCCCAGGCGTTACATAGCGGATATTTGTCTTTTCCATGCAGACGACACGCGCATCCTGGCGCAGCTTCCACGCAAACTGCCCGTATCCGACATCTACCGCATAGACCTTTTTTGCCCCGTTTTGCAGCATACAGTCTGTAAAACCGCCGGTCGATGCACCGATATCCATACATACTTTTTCTTCCAGCGAAATCCCGAACCGCTCCATCGCCTTTTCCAGCTTTAACCCGCCGCGGCTGACATACTTAAGCGTCTTTCCGCGTACTTCAATCTGCGCCTGCTCCGCAAACATGGAGCCGGCTTTTTCCTCCTTCTGCCCGTTGACGTAGACGCTGCCTTCCATAATCATTGCCTTTGCTTTTTCCCTGGAAGGCGCCAGCGCACGCTTTACAAGCAGCATATCCAATCTTTCCTTCATGTCCCCACCATTTATGATCCGCCTGCTTCCGGCTGCATTTGCTGATTTTGCAGCCATCCGTTTATTTTTTGTACAATGCTTTCTGCATCCAGCCCCGCCTGGCGCCTTAGCACCTCCACATTTCCATGCGGAAGAAACGTGTCTTCGACCGCGATATGCAAAAGCCCGGCATTGGAGCCTGCCGTGCGCAAATATGCCGCCACTGCCTCGCCTATGCCGCCTGTTTTTACGTTTTCTTCCATTGTTACCGCAAGGCGGTAAGACTTTGACACATGGTCAAGCATCTGCGTATCCAGCGGTTTTGCAAAGCGCATGTTGACCAGCGCGCAGTCAACGCCTGCCTGTTTTAGGCGTTCCCGTACGTCCAGCGCCGTCTTTACCATACTGCCATACGCAAGCAGCACGACACTGCCTGCTTCATACAGCGTCTCGCTCTTTGCGTACTCGACCGGCGCACGGTACTGCATCAGCCCGTCAAACGCTTCTCCGCGCGGATAGCGGATTGCCGCGGGACGCCCGCAGTCGATGGCAAACTTGATCATATCCGAAAATTCCCATTTGTTTTTCGGCGCCAGCAGCGTAATATTCGGTATCGTCATCAAATACGAAATGTCAAACAGTCCCTGGTGTGTCTCGCCGTCGCTGCCTACAATCCCGGCACGGTCAATGGCAAAGACAACCGGCAGGTTCTGCAGGCAGACATCGTGCAGGATCTGGTCATAAGCACGCTGCAAAAAAGAAGAATACACGGCAAATACAGGCTTTTGCCCGCCTGCCGCAAGCCCTGCCGCAAACGTGACCGCATGTCCCTCTGCAATGCCGACATCGAAAAACCGTTTGGGAAACATATTGTGAAAGCGCTTTAAGCCAGTCCCTGTCTCCATCGCCGCCGTTATCGCCACCACTTTTTCGTCACGATCGCCAAGCTTGCGCATCACAGTCGAGAAAATATCGGTGTAGGCTGCTTTTTTCTTTTTCTGCTTTGCAAGCCCTGTTGCGATGTCAAACGGCTCCGTCCCGTGGAAACGCGCCGGATGGCGCACCGCAGGCTCGTAGCCTCTGCCTTTTTCAGTCAGCACATGCACAAGCACCGGCCCGCTGACACGCGAAGCCTTTTGAAACATCGCTGTCATTTTTTCGATATCGTGCCCGTCCACCGGCCCAAGGTACAAGATCCCCATATCTTCAAACAGCATACCCGGAAGCAGAAGCTGCTTAATGCCGCTTTTTGTCCTGCGGATTCTCTGCACAATGCGTTCTCCATACACCGGGATTTTATACAGCGATTCCATAACGCCATTTTTCAGATCCTGGTACGCGTGCGCTGTGCGAATGCCGCCAAGGTACTGCGACAGCCCGCCGACATTCGGGGAGATCGACATATCGTTATCGTTTAATACAATTATAAAATTGGTTTCCAGCTTGGACGCGTTGTTTAACGCCTCAAACGCCATGCCGCCAGTCAGCGCCCCGTCCCCGATTACAGAAATTACGCGATAGTCCTCGCCTTTTAGATCCCTTGCTGCGGCGATGCCAAGCCCTGCCGAAACCGATGTGGAGCTGTGGCCGGTATTAAAGCAGTCGCAGTCGCTTTCCGCCGTCTTTGGAAACCCGCTCATGCCGCCGAACTGGCGCAGCGTGCCAAATCCATCCTTACGCCCGGTCAGGATCTTATGCGTATAGGACTGGTGCCCGACGTCCCAGATGACCTTGTCCAAAGGCAGGTCAAACGTCAGATGCAGCGCCATTGTAAGCTCCACTACGCCCAGGTTGGACGCCAGATGCCCTCCGGTCTTAGACAGGCTCTCGATCAAAAACTGCCGGATCTCCCCGGAAAGCATTTGGATCTCTTCTTTGTCCAGCTTTTTTATATCATTCGTCTGATTGATTTTATCAAGTATCATATTTTCTTCCTAACTGAAGCGGCTGTCTCCATTAGCTGCGCCGTCTTGTCAGATACAAAAACAAGCTGTCCAAAAATTCATTATGGACAGGCAGCGATTCCATACATGCCGCCGCTTCCTGCGTCAGCTTTTCTACCTGCTCTTTCGCCGCTTCCATGCCATACATTGTGACATACGTACATTTCTGATTTTTTTCATCGGAACCAACCGGTTTTCCCAGTTCTTCCAGCGTGCTTGTAACATCCAATATATCATCCTGGATCTGGAACGCAACGCCGACCTTTCCTGCCGCCTGCTCTAAAACCGCCACCTCATTTTCATCCGCCCCTGCCAAAACAGCGCCGATTGTCATTGCAGACTCGATCAAAGCCCCTGTCTTTAAGCGGTAGATAAACGAAAGCGTATGCCCGTCCAGATGCTTGTCCCCTTCATTTTGCACGTCCACTACCTGGCCGCCGAGCATTCCGTAAATCCCTGCTTTTCCTGCCAAAATCTGCATTGCCTTTGCAGTCTGGCGCGGCTTGCTTCCCAGATCAAATGCCTTTGCAGCCGTCTCAAACGCAAAATTGAGCAATGCGTCTCCGGCAAGGATGCCCATTGCTTCCCCATAAACAACGTGCGTCGTTTTTCTGCCGCGCCGGTACGCATCGTCGTCCATCGCCGGCAGGTCGTCGTGAATCAGCGAATACGTATGGATCATCTCGATCGCCGCCAAAAATGGCTCAATCACCGCCTCCTGCCCGCCAAACATCCGGTATGCCTCAAGCATCAGCATCGGCCTTAAGCGCTTCCCGCCGGAAAGCAGGCTGTAGTTCATCGCTTCCATTATGATCTGCTGGCGCCCTTCTTCTTTTGGGAGATACTTGCTAATCACCTGTTCGAGTGCGGCTGTCCGGTCTTCTATCTCTTTTTTAAATTCCAAAGCATCCATATTTTTATCCTTGTTTTTCTTTTTTTAAAACTCTTCGAGTTCTCCCTGGCTGCCGATCACCAGCATTTTTTTCTCGATCTGGTCGATCTTTTCATTGCACAGCCTGAGTTTTTTGATCCCTTCTTCGTAATAGCGAAACGCCTCCTCAAGCGGAACCTGCGGGTTTTCAAGCTGCCCGATGCACTGCTCTACCTGGATCAGCACCTCTTCCAGCTTTAAATCGTTTTGCTGCATATCGTCTTGTTCCATCGCTGTTTCCTCCGTTATTTTGCTGCTTCACCAATCAAATATTGCTCTGTACGGACAATTCTTGCCAAGATCCTGCCGTCTAATGTGCGTACATGAATCAGGGCATCTTCCTGCACCTTTGAAACGCTTGTAACAGGCGTTCCGCTTTCATCTGTGACAAAAGAAAATCCCTGGCTTAGCTTTTTTACCGGAGAACCAGCTTCTAGGCGCCCTGCCAGAAGCTGGATCCTGTGGCGGCTGTTTTGCACAAGAAGCGCCATCCGCTGTGCCAGCTTTTCTTCCAGGTCTGCCGTATACTGTTTTTTGCTGTTCAGCACTGCCTGCGGGTTTAAATAGCCAAGCCGGACCGCAAGCTGCTCTGTGCGCTGCATGCTTTGGCGGATCTGCTCACGCATCCGCACATGCAGTGTCACGCGCATCATGCGCACCAGCTCACAGTACTGGGCAAAATCATAGACCGCAAGCTCCGCGGCGGCAGAAGGCGTCGGCGCACGCAGGTCTGCCACATAATCGGCGATTGTCGTATCCGTCTCATGGCCTACCGCCGAAATTACCGGGACACGGCATTCAAAAATCGCGCGTGCAACCGCTTCTTCATTAAACGCCCAGAGGTCTTCGATCGAACCTCCGCCGCGCCCTACAATAATCGTATCCACGCCAAGCTGCTCTAACGCATGAATGCCGTTTACTATGCTTTCCACCGCGCCGTCTCCCTGTACCTGCGCTGGATATAACACAAGCTGCACATACGGGTTGCGCCTGTGGCTGATATTGCGGATATCCTGTACGGCTGCCCCGGTTGGCGCCGTAACGATGCCAAGACGCCTAATATACTTTGGGATCTGGCGCTTATACTCTGGCGCAAACATCCCCATTTCCGCAAGTTCTTTTTTCAGCGCTTCAAACCGCAGAAACAAAGCACCCGCGCCGTCCAGCGTAATCTCTCTGGCATAGAGCTGGTAACGCCCGTCCCGTTCATAGACTTCCACAGAGCCGTCCACAACGACATGGTCTCCATCCTGCATCCGAAACGCAAGCCCTTTTTTTCTGCTTCCCGCAAACATCACAGCCGCAATCGTGCCACTTTCGTCCTTTAAGGAAAAATAAATATGCCCTGAGTTATGGTATTTGCAGTTGGACACTTCGCCTTTGACGCAGATCCGACAAAGCAGAAAATCCTGCGCAAACATATTTTTAATATACGTATTTACCTGCCCTACGCTGTATACATTTTTTTTCATACCAGTTTTGCCAATACTCCATTTACAAATGCAGGCGCACCGTCGCTGCTGTAGACTTTCGCTAACTCTACCGCTTCATTGATCGCCACGCCGGTCGGAATGTCCGCTTCGTATTTGATCTCGTACACGGCAAGGCGTATCAGCGCCAAGTCTACCTTTGCCATGCGGCTCGTCGTCCATCCGGTCGCCTTTTCGTTAATTACTGCGTCGATTTCATCCTGGCGCGCATAGATCTCGTGTACCTTTTTTTCAATATAGGCACGTTTCCCTTTGTTTTTTTCCGAAAGCTCCTCCATGAAGATGCGTATTTGTTCTTCTATTTCTTCTTTTTCATAAAACTCTGTCTGAAACAACATTTTAAAAATCTGTTCTCTGATTTCTCTCCTGTTCATAAGTCCCTTTCCGCCGGCGCCCGGTCATCCCGTGTACGGAACGCCGATACAGCGCGCAGGTGCCATAAATATGATAAAAAGGAGTGCCTATGCGACACTCCAAAAACAGCCGGCGCTGCTTCTTATTTGCTGCCTGCCATATCCACACTGGCGATCCGTACATTTACGGCATTTACTTCCAGCCCGGTCATTGTCTCGATCGCTGTCTTTACTTTCTCCTGCACCTTCGCCGAGATCTTTGGAATTGCATATCCATATGCAATATTCAGCGCAATGTCTACCGTGACGCAGTTGTCAACCACATCCACCTTCACGCCTTTTGCAAGATTTTTTCTGCCCAGCTTGCTGACCAGCTCGTTTGTAATATTGCCCGCCATAGAACTGACGCCTTCGACTTCTGTCGCGGCAAGCCCCGCAATAATCGTAACGACTTCATCCGCGATATTGACTTCGCCAAGATTGTCTTCCTTGATGCTGTATACCTTTCGATCTTCTGACATGTAAATTCCTCCTCATACAATCAGATGGTTTGTTATATTCGTTTACTTCGTTCGATGTTACTTATTTTATCAGAATTGCGGAAAAATCACAAGCCCAACTGTCAAAGATGCTTGCATAATCCGTACAAATACACTATAATTGAAACAATCCGCGGACTGCTCCGCAAATTCAGCCAACACAGCGAGGTATGATGATGCTTAAAAGCTCCGACTTGTTCCATCTTTCCTTTTATAAAAAATCGCCTTATACCGGCAGCATGGAAGGAATGCGTTTTTATATTGAAAGGGTACAGGAAAACGAAACAGACCTGTTTCGCGTATGGATCTTCCCTGGCCCGTTTTGTTTTGCAAAAACCAAAGACGATTTGAAACAGTCCAGGACGTTTCCCTTTGCAGAAGAAAGCCTTGTGCAAATCACAGACTGGCTGAATGCACAGTATACCAAACGCAGTACCTTCTGGAACCAGCACAAATCCATACGGTAGCAGCCGTCTTGTGATCTACTCTTTGAGCATTTTCAAAAATGCTTCTTCGCTGATAACCGGCACACCCAGAGTATCCGCCTTTGCAAGCTTGCTTCCTGCGTTGTCTCCTGCCAGCAGATACGTTGTCTTTTTTGAAACCGAGCCAGATACTTTTCCTCCGTTTTTTTCCACCAGCTCTGCTGCCTGCTTTCTGTCCATTCCAGGCAGTGTCCCTGTAATCACAAACGTCATTCCCGCAAAACGCTCGCTTTCGCCGTCCTGTACGATACGCTCCATATTTACGCCCGCGTCAATCAGCCGCTGCAACATCTTTTGATTGTCCGCATCCGCAAAAAAACCTCGAATGCATCCCGCGCTGACTTCTCCGATATCCGGCACTTCCACAAGCTGTTCCGGCTCTGCCGCAGCTACTTTTGGAATCGTGCCAAACTGTTTCATCACTGCTTTTGCCGCGGCTTTTCCAACGTTTGGAATCCCAAATCCGGTCAAAAGCTGGTATGCGTCCCGCTGTTTTGCTCCTTCGATGGCATCGAGCAGCTTGTCTGTATTTTTTTCTTTTCCAATAATGCCCTGCTCAATCAGCTCCTCACGGTGCTCGTTTAATACAAAAATATCCGCAATATTCTGAATAAAGCCGCGCCTTACCAGCTCTTCGATATAGACTGTCCCAAACCCTTTGATATCCATTGCATCCCTGCTGACAAAGTTAATAATCCTGCGCTCAATCTGCGCTGGGCAGCTTGGAGACGGGCATTTCATATCTGCCGTATCTTTTTCCCTGACCGTCTTTGTCCCGCACACAGGACAGGTGTCTGGAAGCTGAAACCGCCTGACGCCGCTGTCTCTTCGTTCCTTTACGACTTCCCGGATCTTTGGAATAATCTCTCCTGATTTATAGACTTTTACATAATCACCGATCCCCACATCCAACTGGTCGATAAAGTCCTGGTTATGCAGCGTTGCCCTGGAAACGCTCGTCCCGCACAGGCGCACCGGCTCAAACACCGCGGTCGGCGTAATTCTGCCAGTCCTGCCGACAGACACTTCGATATCGAGTATTTTCGCTTCTTTTTCCTCCGGCGGATATTTATATGCGACTGCCCACTTCGGCACCTTGGAAGTCGCGCCGAGCATTTCCCGGTCTGCAATGCGGTTTAGTTTAACAACGGCGCCGTCTATGTCATAAGGCAGGTTTCCGCGGTTTTCACCAATCGCGCAAATCGCCTCCCACACCTCGTCTGCCGTACGGCAGACACGGTAATCTTCAATCACACGTACTCCCTGTTTTTTCAGATATTCATATCCCTGCGTGTGCGTCTCAAATGTGCCGCCGCGCACCTGCTGGATATTAAAGACAAACATCGACAGCCCGCGCTCCTTTGTGACCGCCGTATCCAACTGGCGCAGCGTACCCGCCGCGCAGTTTCTTGGATTGGCAAACATCCGCTTGCCTGCGATCTCCTGGCGTTCGTTGACTTTTTCAAAGTCTTCGTTTGTCATATATACTTCCCCGCGGACTTCCAGATACGGAAACGGCTGCTTTAACTTCTTTTTTACATCCTTAATTACCTTTGCGTTTGCCGTAACGTCTTCGCCGAAATTAATGCCGTCCCCTCTTGTTTCCGCAAGCTTTAACACGCCGTCCTCATAGCGCAGCACCAAAGACAGCCCGTCTATTTTATATTCCACGACAAACTCTGGATCGTCCAACTGCTCCCTCATATCTTCCACAAACGCCGTTACTTCTTCTTTGGAAAACACATCGGAAAGGCTCAGCATCGGTACATTGTGGCGCACAAGAACGCCCGCCTCCCGTTTTGCGCTGCCGCCGACTTTCTGTGTCGGTGAATCCGGCGTCACAAATTCCGGGTGTTCTTTTTCTATCGCCTTTAGCTCCTGCATCAGCGCATCGTATTCGTGGTCTGTAATCGTCGGCGCATCCTGGTCGTAATAGCGTTCCATATGGCGGTTAATCGTTTTTGTCAATTCTTGATATCTGTCAATCGGATTCATTGTTCCTCCTCCCAAAGCTGCTGTGCAGCCGCGCTGCTTTCAAAGTATACGGTATCATCCGAAGAACCTTCTAACATCTGCTCCAGCCGTTTTCGTTCTTTGTCTGTTACCATCCGATACTTTCCGACCGGAAGGTCTCCAAGATGGATATTCATAATCCTTACTCTTTTTAGGCTTACCACACGGTAATCAAAATATTCACACATTCTGCGAATCTGTCGGTTTAAGCCCTGCGTCAGTATCATACGAAAGCTTCTTTGTCCGGTGCGCTCTACCTTGCATTTTCTCGTCATCGTCCCAAGGATCGGCACGCCGCCTGCTAACGCGCGCAAAAATTCATCGGTCACTGTTTTATGAACCGTAACGAGATATTCTTTTTCGTGGCGGTTTCCAGAACGCATCATCTTGTTCACAAACCAGCCTTCGTTCGTCATCAGTATCAGCCCTTCCGACTGCTTGTCCAGCCTGCCGATCGGATAGATCCGCTTTGGATAATGGATAAAATCGACGATATTGTTTTTTTCCCGCTTTTCGGCTGTACAGACAATGCCTTTTGGCTTGTTAACAACGAGAAGAATCCGTTCTTTTTCTGTTTCTACCAGCCTGCCTTGCACATATACCGCATCGCCTGGCTTTACCAGGTCGCCAATACATGCCGTCTTTTCGCCAATGCGTATGTTGCCTGCTTCGATCTGGCGGTCTGCTTCCCTTCTGGAACAGACGCCTGCCGCGCTTAAATATTTATTAATTCTGACTGTTTGTTCTTCCATATCTACCGCCATAACACCCTTTGAAATAAAACTGTCCTTTCAAAATATTCGTGTGTAGAAAAAGCGGATACCGTACCGCTGGATACAGCAACCGCTTTTTCATATGAATTGTTTCTATTATTATTCCCTTTATTTTTTATTCCGTTACCTTAAAAACTCCGTCTTGGCATAGCCGGTCTGTCCGTTCCAGGACACTTTTGACCAGCCTTCCGCATAGCTCATAATTACTGTCACTACATCGCCCTGATAAGCAAGCCCTACCCTGTCTGCCGTTTCACTCATTGCTGTACGTATATTCACAGACTGCGTCAGCGTAATTCTGTCACCTTCATTAAAATAGGTCGTCGAATTTGAATTCGAATTGCTCCCGGATGTATCTTCCTTTTCCACCTTGGACTTGCTGGATACGATATATTCTTTCTTAACGTATCCGAACTTGCCTTTGCTGCGGACTCTGAACCAGCCGCCTTTGCTTGTCCCATAGATCATGACCTTCGTACCGGCTTTCAGCGTCTGTACGACGTCGCTGTCCGTACTCTTCTGCTTGCGCATATTGACTTTCGTCTTGGCATACGCCGTACGCTTTTGTACTTCTACCTTGGACGGATCTGAGACAATATACTCTTTGCTGATATACCCGGTCTTGCCTTTGCATTTTACTTTAAACCAGCCGTCCTGGCTCGTTCCGTAAATCGTAACCTTTGTACCTGCATTCAAGGTCTGGAGGATATCGCTGCTCGTACTGCGTTTTTCACGCATGTTGACCTTTGTCTTGGCATACGCCGTGCGCGTCTTTACGTCTGCTGGTTCAGACGGCTTTTCTGTATCCGGCTTTTGATCTTCTTCGTTTGCCGGCTGGTCATTATTTTCGTCCTGGTTTTTATCGTCGTTGTTTTTGTCGTTATTTTTGTCGTTATTTTTATCATCCTTGCCTGCATTTTCATCATCTACAGACGTTGGGCTGAATGTCGCCACCCATTCGGAAAGTACGTCCGGCAGGGTCGTAAATACCATATCCTTTAACTTTTCATCTTTATCAAGCGCTTCATCATATTTTGTTCCGACATCCCTGGACAGCTTAATGACATCCTCATCCTGTCCAAATTCAGAAATAAGCGCAATAATATCCTCGTCTCTTTCGTTTTCCTTATTTGTCTCATTAAAGGAGCTGTATGCATTGTCTATGTAGCAGTTGCCGTTTTTATCCGTGCGGACGTAAAAGCTGTCCAGATTTGGCGCACCTGTTTCCACATCTTTAAACTTCATTTCTGTATAGACCGTTACTACATACTCGCCCTGCGCAATTCCGCTTTTGGTATAGCAGCTAATCTCTTCATAGCTGTCCATACATTTGCTAAAGCACTTGATATAGCTTTTTTCTGTATCTGAAATCGGAAACGCGATCTTTGCGATCGATTCGGTATCTCCTGCCGCATAGTATTTATAATAATCCTCGAACAGCGCGTTGATCTGCGGATAGGCATTGACTTCCATCTGTCCCGCGCCGTCCTTATTTTCCTCGTCCGTCTTTGTCGCGTCCTGTACAGAGCCTGGTTGTTTTGGATCTTTATTCTGAGACGCTTTGCTGGACGTCGATATTACGACGGCAAGCAATACGAGCATCGCTCCTGTCGCGATATATTTTTTATATTTTGAACAAATATTTTTAATTCCATTTGTATTGATACCTGTATTATTTTCGTTATTATTTGAATTCTGGGCTGCCATTCACTGCCTCCTTGTTTATATTTGAATGATAAATGAATAATTGATGAATTGTATAGTTATCTGCCACGATACAAAGACACCGGACAATCGGTCGAATTGTTAGAAAAAAAATGCAACCGGCGGGAATCGAACCCACATTACAGGAGTCGGAGTCCTGCGTTCTATCCGTTAGACTACGGTTGCAAAATTTATGAGAAGAAAAGGATGACCCCTCATAGTCATGTATTATAACATCTTTTTTTGAAAAAGAAAAGACTAAATTTCTAACAATATTATTTTTTTCTGCTGCTTTGTTTTCGGCAAATCGATCAATCTTTGGTTTTGGGAGCCGCGAAACCGCAGGCTGATATTTTTTTCTGCTTCCACAAATTCCCCGTCTACCAATACATCAATCATAGAAAGCATTTCGTCGGTCACCTCGCACCTGGCGCGGCTGTCGCCGATCAAATCCGTCTCATACGTATAGCCGGTATAGCACCAGATATCTTTTTGCGGAACATTTGCTTTGACATGGCGCAGCAGCTTTACCAGCTCGCGCTGGTTTTCCGGCTCAAACGGCTCCCCGCCAAGCAGCGTCAGCCCTTTGATATAATCATGGCACAAGGCATCGAGCACTTCCCGCTCCGTCGCCTTTGTATATGGGCTGCCATAGCGAAAATCCCACGTCTGCGGCTGAAAACATCCTTTGCAGTGATGCGTGCATCCCGATACAAACAGAGAAACCCTTACTCCGATTCCATTTGCAATATCCGTCTTTTTGATTGCCCCATAATACATATACGAAACCGCCTTCCTATTGTTTCCCTTTATTTAACGCAGGTTTATTATAACTGATTCTATATCGTTCGACAAGGCATTTTTACAAATTCTTTCGAATTCTTTCTTTTCTTTTGTATTTTTTATGATTTGACAAATAAAATACCCTCATGTAAAATGGATGGAGCGAAATTCTGAAAGAGGAGTGAAGGTATGAGTTTTCATTTTGTAAGGGAGCTGCCGACGCCGGCAGTTGTAAAAGAAATGCATCCGGTTCCTGCCGCGCTTGCCGAGATAAAAAGAGAAAGAGACCGAATGATATCCGATGTTTTATTAGGAAAAGACGACCGTTTCCTTGTAATCATAGGGCCGTGCTCCGCAGACCGGGAAGACGCTGTCTGCGATTATGTGACCCGCCTTGCGCACATCCAGGAAAAAGTAAAAGACCGCCTGATCCTGATTCCTAGAATCTATACAAACAAGCCGCGCACGACCGGAGAAGGATACAAAGGCATCGTTTCGCAGCCAAACCCGGAAGAAGCGCCAAATATGTTAAACGGCTTAATGGCAATGCGCAAAATGCATATCCGCGCAATGCAAGAAAGCGAGCTGACCGCTGCCGACGAAATGCTCTACTGCGAAAACTGGAGCTTTGTAGACGACCTGCTGTCCTATGTCGCCATCGGCGCGCGTTCGGTGGAAGACCAGCTTCACCGCCTGACAGCGAGCGGCTTTGACGTCGCTGCCGGCATGAAAAACCCAACGAGCGGCGATTTTTCCGTAATGCTGAACTCTGTCTACGCCGCGCAGCATCCGCATCATTTTATTTACCGCAATTACGAAGTCGATACAAACGGCAATCCTTTGACGCATGTGATTTTGCGCGGCGCCGTAAGCAAACACGGCAATACGGTGCAAAACTATCATTACGAAGATATTATGCGCCTGTCAGAACGCTATGACAGTATGCAGCTAAAAAATCCTGCCGTAATTATCGACGCGAACCATTCCAATTCCAACAAGCAGTACAAGCAGCAGATCCGCATTGTAAAAGAAGTGATGCACAACCGCATCGTATCACCGGAGATCCATGCGCTTGTCAAAGGCGTGATGATCGAAAGCTATCTCGAAGAAGGCGCGCAGCAAATCGGCGACCACATTTATGGAAAATCCATTACCGACCCATGCCTTGGCTGGGAAGATTCTGAAAAGCTGATCGATACGATCGCAGAGATGAACCATTAACGAAGATCTTAAAAATGCTTACGCAGCAAAATGCACAGACAAATGCATCCTGCTGCGTATTTTATTCTGTCCCGTCTGCCGTATGTTCCATCGGATGCGCTTTTTTATACGCCTCCCGCACGGACACCTGATGCATGTCTGCATAAATCTGCGCCGCCGAAAGGTCTGCAAATCCCATCATCCTTGAAACCGCGCCAAGGTCTGCCCCGTTATTGACAAGATGCGCCGCAAAGGAATGCCGCAGCGTATGCGGCGTGATTTCCTGCTGAATACCTGCCGCTTTTGCATACTGCTTAATCAGCTTCCAAAATCCCTGCCGGCTCATTTTCTGCCCAGACAGATTGGTAAAAAGCATCGTGCAGGACGGATCTTTGACAAGCTGCGGTCTTGCCTGTTCCAGATACATTTGCAGCGACTGTTTTGCTTCTTTTCCAAAAGGAATCACGCGTTCCCTCGCACCGTATCTGCAAAGCAGGTATTCCATCGTAAGATTGACATCGTCTGTCTGAAGCTGAACCAGTTCGCTGACCCGGATGCCCGTCGCGTACAAAAGCTGTAACATCGCGCGGTCACGTACCGCTTTTGGCGCGTCTCCCTGCGGCTGGCGCAGCAGGCGTACCGTCTCCTGCGGCGACATAATATAAGGCACTCCCTTTTCTACTTTGGGCGCTTTCAGCCCTTGCGCCGGATTCGATGCCGCCTGCCCGGTCTGATTTAAGTACCTGAAAAAAGCTTTGATCGAAGCGGCTGCCCTTGCTATGGTCGCCGGACGCTTATTTTCTCTTTCCATATGGTGCAGGTAAGACTGTAGCTGCGCCTGTGTGGCACCGCCGCATTCCACACCGTAAACAGACCGCAGATAATCCGCCATCTGGCACAAATCCCGTTCATAAGAGACGATTGTATTTTCCGCCGTTTTTTGTTCCCGTAAAACTGTCGTATATTGTGCTATTTTAGCCTGTGTTGTTTCCATTTGCATCACGCTTTGCATTTCCTCTCACATTCTGCGTATATAGTTCGTTAATAAAAGCGGATTTACATAAGCCTCCATCCATACTCCGGCAACCATGCAAAGAAATGCGGACAGCAGCAAAAACAAGTTTGGATGGTACCGCAGCTTCTGGATACCCGTTGGCATCGCAACCTCTGTCTTTGTCCCGAACAAGATCCTGCCAATCCCAAAATATGCAGCCGCATAAAGCAGGATCTGCGGAAAAATGGACAGCAGGACAAGCAGCATTCCCTGGAATTTCATGCATACAAGCGCATTGACAAACAGGTAGCCAAGCGAAAAAGCATACCAGCCAATGACGCCGGGCAGTACCAAAACACCAAACCTCGTATACGAAAACAGCGCCGTCATGCCAAAGATTTTCATGCGCTTCTTTAGCAAAAACAGAAAATAAGCGCTGCAATCCAATTCCGCATATGCAAGCTGGCCTACATAATATTGGTTTAACATCCCATACTGGAGCAGCTTCTCCTGCCCGACCCAATTTGCAGTCAGGATGCCTGCGAAAAAGCAAAGCAAAAAACACCCTGCCAAAAACCCTTTCCACGGAAGCCGCGGCAGCCGCATCAAACCAAGCCGCGGCATTTTCATCGTCCTATGCTTTGTTCTCACTACATGTCTCTTTTTCTTTTCCCCATTAATCTATCGTATGCGCTTTTTTTCCTGCTTATGCCAGTTTATTTTTGTATGCCATCAGTGCCGCAACCGTTTTTCCGTCCTGGATCTTGCCTGCATAGATCCGCTCGCACAGTTCATCCAGCTCCATCGGTTCTAGCTCGATAAATTCATACGGATCCAGATGCTGTTTGCCCGGCTTTAAATCCCTTGCTACATAAATATCGATAAATTCATTATCGTATGCGACGGTCGGCTTTAAAGAGATCAGAAATTCCAGGTTGTCGCTGCGGTATCCGGTCTCTTCTTCTAACTCCCTTGCCGCACATACTTTGGTATCCTCCTGCGCGTTGTCCCGCGCGCCAGCCGGAATTTCCACCGTCATGCGCTCCAATGCGTTGCGGTACTGGTGCACCATTAAAATCCTGCCGTCGTCCATAACAGGCACGACCGCAGCCGCACCCTTGCGGTGTGAAATAAAGTCCCATTTTACGACCTTGCCGTCCGGCATCTGCATATAATCCGTATAAAAATCCAGGATCACTCCCCGATGCTCCAGCTTTCTGTCGATACGCACAATTTTGTTTTCCATAAATCGATTTCTTCCTTTCTTTGCGATTTCTTTCTATAGTAAAAAAAGCGCCAAAACCATTTATGTCTAACGGTCTTGGCGCCTTCATGTCTGTTCGTCAACATGATTATTTCGCGTAATCTATTACTCTTGATTCGCGAATTACATTCACCTTAATCTGTCCCGGATATTGTAACTGCGACTCAATCTGCTTGGATACATCTCTTGCGAGAATTACCATATCTGCATCGCTTACCTGCTCCGGCACAACCATAATACGAATCTCTCTGCCTGCCTGAATAGCAAAAGATTTGTCCACACCCTTAAAGCTGTTTGTAATATCCTCTAACTGCTGGAGACGGTTGGAATACGTCTCTAATGTCTCTCTCCTTGCCCCTGGCCTTGCCGCACTGATCGTATCGGCAGCCTGTACCAGACACGCAACCAGAGACTGTGGTTCCACATCACCGTGATGTGCTTCTACTGCATTAATAATAACGGCTGATTCTTTATATTTCTTGCAAATGTCTACACCGATCTGAATATGTGAGCCGTCCATCTCATGGTCGACGGATTTTCCAATATCATGTAATAACCCTGCGCGCTTTGCAATTCTTGCATCTACGCCGATCTCAGACGCAAGCAGTCCTGCAAGCTGCGCCACCTCGATCGAGTGCTTTAATGCATTCTGTCCGTAACTCGTTCGGAACTTCATTCTGCCAAGCAGGCGCACCAGTTCTGGATGCAGCCCATGAATGCCAGCCTCAAGCGTGGCTGTCTCGCCTTCTTCCCGAATCATGTTCTCTACTTCTTTTTGTGCCTTCTCCACCATTTCTTCGATTCTAGCCGGATGGATACGGCCGTCCACAATCAATTTTTCCAGTGCAATACGCGCAACTTCTCTTCGGATCGGATCAAATCCTGAAAGGATCACAGCTTCCGGCGTATCGTCAATAATCAGATCAATGCCAGTCAGCGTCTCAAGCGTACGGATATTTCTACCTTCACGGCCGATAATGCGTCCTTTCATCTCGTCATTCGGAAGCTGGACAACGGAAATCGAAGTCTCAGCAACATGGTCTGCCGCACATTTTTGAATGGCGGTAACGACATAATCCCTTGCTTTCTTTCCTGCTTCTTCCTTTGCCCTTGTTTCCATTTCTTTAATCATTTTTGCAGTGTCAAGCTTTACATCATCTTCTACGGTTTTTAAAAGATATTCTTTTGCCTGTTCGGAGGTAAGTCCAGAGATTCTTTCCAGTTCCTGTAATCGTTCCTCATTCAGCTTTGCGACTTCTTCCTTCTGCCTGTTGATCTCTTCTTCTTTTGCCGCAAATCCGGCTTCACGCTTTTCAATCGCATCCAACTTTTTATCCAGATTTGATTCTTTCTGCTCAATACGACGCTCATTGCGCTGAATCTCTGCCCGACGCTCTTTAATCTCGCGGTCTAATTCATTCTTCGTTCGGATCGATTCTTCCTTTACTTCCAACAAAGATTCACGCTTTTTCGTCTCAGCCGTTTTTACTGCTTCATCAATAATTGCCCTTGCTTTCTCATCCGCTGAACCGATCTTCGCCTCGACGACTTTTTTCTGGTATGCAGAAGTGACAAAGAAAGTAACCGGCACCGAAATCACAATTGTAAATAATACAGCAATGATGATTGGTATTGGTGACACAGGAGCACCTCCTTATTAAATTTTCATTGTACATATAACATCACTCAATTTACAGCCACGCGGATTTTGCCAGATATCACCAGCTTTCGGCCGCAGATTATCGTTCAAGTCATAAATAACAACAATTAGATTTTATACTTTCCGCCACGTTATGTCAAGTAGATTCCGAATTTCCAGAACACTCCTTGTCATCAAAAACGCTAATCATCTACATCAGTGAAGCTTGTGTCCTTTAATACACGCATAATTTCATTCCCGCGGAACCCTCTGCGCAGCAAAAACTGATACATCTTTGCCGTCTCTTTGGGTGCCGCCGCAGCGGGATCAAACTTTTTTTTCTCAAGCAGCCTTTTTATCAGCACTTGCGGCGGCGTTTCATTTTCTGCCTCCAATGCACGCTCTGCCGTCTCCGGTGCAATTCCTTTTGCCAAAAGATCCATTTTGATACGTGCCGCACTCTTTTTTTCCTGGTTCAGCCGCACAAAATTACAGGCATAGCGTTCATCATCTATGTAATGATACGATTTTACATAAGCAACTGCCTGATCCACAAGCTCCTGCGGATACCTGCTTTCTTCCAGTTTTTTGCGAAGCTGTTCTTCGGTACGGTCCATCTTCTCAAGCAGATGCATTGCCCGCTTGACCGCACGCTTTCCGACGATCTCATAGTATATCTTATCATACAGCTCCTTGCTGACCTCCATCTGCTCTTTTAAATCCAGCCCGCGCAGCTCTCCCCGGTAGAGCACCAGATCCTGTGCACTGTCAAAAGAGACCTGCACTTTACCTTTGCTGTGTTCCAAAGGGAGGATTTGTGTAATTATCATTTTTTCTGCTCCTGTGCCGCCTGCCCTGCTGTTTTTGTCTCAGCTTCTGATTTTCCTGCCGCCTTTGCCGTATCAGCCGCGCTGCTTCCAGCCGTATCTGATCCTGTTTGACCGGTTTGCCCAGCGAACGCCCGGTTCGCCTTTGCCGCTGCCTCGGCAGCCGCTTTTTCCGCTTCTTCCTTGCGCACCGCTTCGTAGTGCGCGCGCACTTTCTGGTCGATTTCTTCACAAAGCTCCGGCCGGTCTTTTAATAGCTGCTTTGCGTTCTCCCTGCCCTGCCCGATCTTTTCCCCTTCGTAGGCGTACCATGCGCCGGACTTGCTTACAATGCCGATGTTCGCCGCGATATCCAAAATATCGCCTTCCCTGGAAATACCTTCGCCGAACATAATATCAAATTCTGCTTCTTTAAACGGCGGGGCAATCTTATTTTTAACAACCTTGATCCTTGTCCGGTTGCCTACCATCACGCCGCCCTGCTTAAGCGTCTCGATCTTTCTGACGTCCATCCTGATCGACGAATAAAACTTAAGCGCCCTGCCGCCCGTAGTCGTCTCTGGATTGCCGAACATCACACCGATTTTTTCACGGAGCTGGTTAATAAAAATCACGACGCAGTCCGTCTTGCTGATAATGCCGATCAGCTTGCGAAGCCCCTGCGACATCAAACGCGCCTGCAAGCCGACATGGGAATCGCCCATATCCCCGTCAATCTCCGCCTTTGGCACAAGCGCCGCAACCGAGTCGACGATTACGATATCTACCGCGCCGGAACGCACCATCGTCTCCGTAATTTCCAAAGCCTGCTCGCCGTTGTCCGGCTGTGAAATATAAAGGTCTTCGATCTGCACGCCGATCTTGCGCGCATAAGCCGGGTCAAGCGCGTGCTCGGCATCGATAAACGCGGCAATCCCGCCAGACCTTTGCACCTCCGCAACGACATGCAGTGCCACCGTCGTCTTACCGCTTGATTCCGGCCCATAAATCTCTATAATCCTGCCCTTTGGCAAGCCGCCAAGCCCCAGAGCCAGATCCAGGCTGAGCGACCCGGTCGGCACGGTCGCCACATTCATATGATTTCCCGCATCTCCAAGCCGCATTACGGAACCTGTTCCATACTGCTTTTCAATCTGGAGGATGGCTGCGTCTAATGCTTTTCGCTTTTCTTCTTTGCTTTCTTTGATTTCTCTGCTTTCCTTTGACTCCTTTGCCATATTGCGTCTCCTTATTCCAATCTCGTGAACAAATGTTCGTTTTCTGTGTTTATCATATTATAGATTTGTGGTTTTGTCAATTTTTATTTTACTGAAAAGTATCTTGGATAGCTGGTGAAACACCTGAATAAAAATAATCAAGAACGGCTGCCAAATCTGGATATTTAGTAGTGTAGCACATGGATTACTCTATGTAAATTAGTAATAATGACGAATTTTTTCAGTAAAACGGACAGGCTTGCACATGGTAGAATGCCTGTCCGCCCTGCCGTCTTTCGGCAAACCTATGTTAAAACCCTTACAAATCCACTTTATAAACACTGCTTACAAATGCCGCGTCCTTTGGCGCATCCTCTAAGCCGACCGCGTATTCCAGACTGGAAGGCGTAACAAACCGCAGATAGACAAACGCACCTTCCGCAGACTGGTCAATCAGGCATTTGCGCTTACGAATCGAGGCATTTCCCTGGATCGCTACATTTCCAAGCAGTACCTCAGGCAGCTCTGTATAATAAAACTCAAACGTCTCCGCATCCGGCTGCACCTTGATAAATTTTTTCCACTGCCCGTATTCTGCCTCACGGTCAAACAGTACTTTAAAATGTTTCCGGTAATTAATGCCGATATAGTAATTCATTTTAATCTGCTCATTTTTTTTCGTTTCGGACTCTACGCGAATCATCGAGCCTTCCCTGCACATAATCAGCCCGAACGCGACACCGGATTTTCCCGTTGGCGCCATCAGGTTGTTTTCTGCCGCGGGAAGCTTTCTTTCTTTTTGGATCGCCCATGCTTCTTTTGTTCCAAGCGGCGGATACAAAACAAACCTGCAAGGCTGCTCCTTTTTTTCTCCAAATATAATTTCTTCATACAAGCTCATATATTTCAGAAAAAACTCTGCCACACGGCTGGAGCGGCTGGAATTGCCAGCCAGAAAAACAGGAATGGCTTCCTGAGCGTTCTTTTCGTCCCACGAATGCTTTTTACAGGCATTTTTTAATCCTTCAAAAAAGTTCCTGACTCCTTTTTCGATCCGTTCGTCGATCACCTTGTCCACCATAGCAAGATCTGCCTGAAGCGTTATTTGTATCTGTTCACTGGCGTCCGCCGTAAATAACTGTAGCTGCACCTGTGCGCTGCCGTCTGCATTCAATGACAATAACGTATCCTTGGCGCAAGCGATCGTAACCGCGCAGCAGCATTCTTTCCAGGATAAATACTGCTCATTTTCTTCCCAGATCGGGCGCAGTGCCTCCATCATCTGTTTTGTATTTAATATCGCGCTCTCATCCATGCCTGTCAGCGCTTCTGTTCCTGCAAATACCTGCCCTTCTGCCGGACGAAAATAGACAAGGTTTTGTTCGCGCATTATTTGCAGATTTTCCGGTGCACTGAACAGATAATACGACAAAAGCTGCAAAATATTTTCTCCGCCAAGCGTCTGGTCACCGCCGGAACCGTAGTGCCTGATTACATAATTGTATGTATATTCTTCCTCTGGCGCATTCATCCAGACGCCATAATCAAAATCCGTCGTACCTCCTCCAAAATCAAAAATGCCGTAAAATACGCCGTTTCCGGTCGGTTCAATGCCGTACTGCTCCAATGCGCAGACCGCATAAGCGGCAGGCTCGCTCGGCCCGGTTCTGATCCGAAACTGCCCGGCACAGCTTTCCTCCTGCAAAACGGCAGGCGGCAGGGAATGGCGGATGCCTTTGATAAAGCTGTCTGTAATGCGGCTGCGGATCTCCAGGGAATACGTCTCAGGAAAAGACAGGATATAATCCAGATAAATACCGGTATGCATATTGTTGATAAATAATCCGATATAATAGGCATATAACTCAATCGGATCAATCTCCTCTTCGGAAAGCTTTAAATATTCGTTTAAGTCATACCGATAGCCTTTTGCATCACGGATAATCAAATGCCCGTCTCCTCCGTTCTGATACCTGCCTGCCGCCCACTGCTTTAGATCCGAGAGAAAGGACGCGTACTCCCTGCTTTCCTTTGCCCCCAGCATCTGCGTAAACGCCTCATGCGATATTTTCAAATCGTCCCAGCTCGTAAACGGGCGTCCTGGCTCCTGTTTATAGCAGGATAGAAACCGGCTTAAGTCCAAAAACTGCATTACCGTCGGATTTTCATAGTGCTCCGGCTTTGGCTCAGACGTATAATCTGCCATGCCCACACGCATCGGGATAATTTCGTCATCGCTGTCCTGGACTGCCACAATCGTGCTTTTTGTACCAAAATCAATGCCGACGACGGCATTGTGCCTGACATCCGCAAGCGGGTTTCTAGCAATTACGCCATGCGACAATTTTACTGCCGGCTCTGCGCTGTCTCCTTCCTGTTCCCCTGTATTCCACAAGTCCCAATGCCCCCTGCCTTCATCCGATAAAAACCACTTGGCATGATATTTCTGGATACGCGCCCTGTCATAGTCGCACTGCTCATAATACGTGCACAGCGCTGCGCCAAGCCCGTCGGCGCTTTTTAAATCAATTTCCATATTGAAAAAAGACTGCTCTATGGAAGCCTTGTCCAGAGGCATCTGCAAAAAACGCTCAAATCCTTTTTCCTGAATATACAAAAGCAGCTCGCCCGGTTTTTTAATATCCACCCCGTTTTGATACGCTGCGTGAAGCTCTTTTAAATCTGATATCAGCGCATCCTCAAATTCTTCTGGAAACAGCCCATATTTAAGAATCATATCAAACAGGGATTCTTCCTTGTCAAATTCATGCACAGAGATCACAACTGCGCTATTAGAGAATTTTAATTTATGATAATCATTGTTTACGATATTATACATCGGATAATTATCACTTGTTGTTATTACATACACTGTCTCCTTATTCCCTGCAAGCGTTATATGCCCTTCTTTATTCCAAAGCGGAAAACTGTGGTCAAAAAGCTTTTTCGCCAATGCTAGTGACATTCCTTTTGCACGAAGTCCGCATATCTTACTGCAAAAAGGCTCCGGCAGTATTCTGCCCCCTGATTCCGCATTTTGCTGAAGTTCCAGAAATCTTTGCTGGGGCAACCTCTGTATGACTGCAACCATCTCTGCATAACTACTGCCGCTCGTATACCCTGCAAACCATGTCTCCCGCATTTTCGTCGTATCAGGAAATAACACCTTTTCCTTTGTCTGTATATAAAAATCCCTCTCGCGCAGCTTTAGCCACACCGTCTTACAGGCATTTACCTGCGATTTCATCTGCTTACAGCGCTGTCTGATCTTCTCTTTTAAATGCTCCCCGCACATCTGGTCTAACAACGCCTGCGGCACCTTAATATACTGCGTATTTTTTGTCGTTTCCATCTTTCAGGCAATCACTCCTTCTCTTTCTATAACGTTCCCTGCCGGCGTATTCTTGTACTGCCTTCCTCTGTTTGTGCCTGCGGCGGCTGTTCGCTTCCCTTACTGCCGGGCGCCTGGCTTTGCAGATGCGCCGCTGCCTCAGCCAACTGTAATAGGAGCTGCCTTGGCTTGCCGGCGCACACGTCTGTTTTTGCTCCAATAAAATCAAAATATTCCTGGATATACAGCACGACAAGCTCCGTCTGGATGCTTTCTTTTGCATAGATTCCTTTGAGCAGCTCATAATCCATGCTGTGCCTGTGCTGCTTTTGTTCCAGAACCGGCAGCACCAGCCGTTCTAACTCTGCCAGCGGCAGACGGTAGCCATATCTGCCGCTGCCTGCATACATTCCATACAGGCTGTGCACATCTTCTATCATCTGCATCCCAAGTCTGCCATCCATCCGCACATACGCGTAATAAAATCCATGTTCTTTCGCGTGTGAAAACCCGCTGCTTTGTACAAAAACAGGCTCCAGTACCGTGACTCTTCTGGATGGCTCCTCCTGCGGCTGCGTTGTCTGCATAAAGAAAATGTGATATTTTTGATCTGTCAAAGCTGTATTTTGGTAGATTTCTTCAAAACAGGCTTCCACGCACAGCGGCTGTTCCTGCAAATAGATCTCCCCCTGAAATTTTAAAGCTCCGGGCAGGATCAGATGCTTTCCCCCGCCTGCCTGTACATAAGACAGCCCATACAAAATGCCGTCGCCATAAGCGCTATAATAGCTGTTCAGCACAGACCTCGGATACTGGTACATATCTTCCAGCATTTCTTTTCTCAATACAGCGCCCTTGTCAAACCAAAGCTCTGTCCTTTTCACGATCCCCACCTGCCTTTTTATCTTCTGCCGTCAAAAAATGTTTTGGAAGCATCCTCAAAGTTCTGATACAAAAACTGCATCCAATGATAGACCGTTTGATCCTGTTCACTTTTGGCATAAATCTGTCCCAGATAAACGCCATAGCCTCCTTTTGCCGGAGCCGCAAATATTAGGTTGACAGGCTCCGTCTGCCCCTCCGCGGCTGCCCGAAGCCGCTGTATAAAATCCTGTATGCCGGCTTCGTCTACAATGCTTTTTTTCCGAAGCAGCCCTTCGATCTTGTCTGTCGTCCAGCACTGGTCATAGCTGTTTGGCTTTAGAAGCTTTAAAATAAGCTCACGCTCCACGATCCCGTCCTGTCCGGTGATTTTTAACGGATATTCCTTTGTATTTTCGTGGCAGATATCTATGTACATGCTGTTTGGCTGTTTCGAATCAAACAGTTTGCGGTCTGGCGTATGCCCTCCTTTAAACCAGAGGTCGTATATAATCTCCGGCAGCCTTGCCTGCATAAACACCTTCATTTCCGGGCGGATCTGGTCTTTCACATAATGGATACATCCAAGGACACAGTCTAGTTTCAAATCCTCCGAATGTTTCTTTTGCTCGTCTTCCTTTCGTATAATTGCAGGACGGAGCTTTCTGCCGGGAATATATTCCTTAAGCAGCTCTGAAAACAAAGTGATCTTGCAGGACTGCCCGGACAGCTTATAATAGTCGAACATGTCCACAGACTTTCCGGCAGCCGTCGTAGACCCGTCCTTAAACAAGCCGCACAGCAGCGCATAGACATCCGCGCAGATTACCCGGTTAATCTCCTTGATCGTAATGCTGATATCCAAAAACGGCTCCTCAAGGCGGCTTAGCTTTCCTCCTTTTTCCTGTGCACAGTACAGATAGTAGTTGTTCGTATCGGTCAGTATAATTTCCATATCTTCTTTGTCTTCCTGAAACTCAATTACGACACGCTCTGTCTTAAAAAAATCGATTTTGATCTGTTCTGCTTTCCTCCACAGATAATAAAAATTGCGCTTAATCCGCTTTAGCTCCTCTGTCCCCCGGTACAGCCCGTTATTTGTAAATCTGGTCGGGATCACAGCCTCCGCCCGCTCATAATTTTCCAAAAATTTTGCATAGATTTTATCGTTCGCGTTGTCCGAATTATACTTATCCAGCCTGCTCTGGCTTTCGATAATTCCAAGAATGCTGTTTTCAGACTGATGAATCAGATCGAGCATCCTTGCGTCCTGGTCAATCACGCCAGGAAAATATTTTGCGGCAATTTTGATTTTTAAAAGCTGCAAAATCCGGTACGTAATATTGTTGCCGCCAAAATTTGCATTTCCGTTTTCAAATCCGGTCTTTAATAGCAGCTCCACGCCTGCGCTTGTTTTCTGGTAGGAATAGTCGCAGCTTGCCAGATCGGTCGTACCGCCTCCGCAGTCCATAATCATAATGCTTTTTTCCTGCCCCTGCATGTTTGCGTTTGTTTTCAGATCATCATACAGCAGTGTAATAATCTGGTTATAGACAATGGCGATTCCTTCGTCTATGCTCTCTTCGCCGGAAAGTATGTCTCTTTTTCCTTTATAAAGCTCCTGCAATACATGCAGAAACTGTTCCTTAAATTTTACAGGAGCAGAAAAATGTATTTTTTCAAACCGCGTCTCAAAATACTGTTCCGCACTGGCAATTACGTAATCAAGATACGCCTGAATCATCTCCTTGCGGCGCGGACGTGCCTTGTGGTTTTTGCTGTCCCTGATTTCCTCTTCTTCCTCTGCACAGGTCATCCAGCGTTTGATCTCATAATACACCGAAGCTTTGGATTCATAGTGCTCCTGTTCAATCCTGCGGCGTGCTTCGTAACCGAATAAGTACTGAATATTCTCTGGATCTGCACAGTCTTCTACATAGATGATCGTCGGCAGCATTGCCCTTGCATTTGCAGGCGCTACGCTCCGGTCAATAAAGCGGACAATCTCTGGTTCGTCCGCCTGTGGATTTAAAATCCCATAGCTGCCTGCCGTCGTATTGCTCGTACCAAAGTCAATACACAGCGGGCGTTCTTTTTCCACATGAAACGACCGGTAATCCAGTTCCAGCACACGGCTGTATCCCCTGCCGTCCGTGGAAAATACAACGAGCCTGTACTGGCTTTGCCCGGCAAACCGTTCGTACAAAATATGCTCTTTGCAGTCAAACACCGCATCGTACACATTGCTTTCCTTTTCTTGCAGATATCCAAGTGCCAGCATGCGGCTGCCTTCGGCTTCTACAATCAGTACTTTTTTTGTATCCAAAGACAGCCCTTCTTTTGTCACTGTAAGTGTAAATTCCTTTTGCTGTGTAATCAAGCCGCCTTCGCACAGAGAAATGTCCTCAGGATAATCTAAGTCATCTCCGTCCAACTGTATCATATGCTGATACCACTCTGTTTCATATGCTTCTTTTATTTGCGCAAAAGATGCCTGCTCCGGCTCCTGATCCACAGGCTGTGCTTGTTTTACTTCATCCAAAGCCTCTGCCCCGTCCTGAAATGTGCAGTAATTGCGAATCCAGCCTACGTTTTCTTCAAACGTATTTTTATTTGGCTTTGCCTGTGGGTCAATCTTTTTAATCAGCGGGCGAATCGACTGGCGGATTCCCGTATTTTCTGTCCCGCTTGCGTTTTGCTCTAAAAATGCACAAAATTCTTCCACCGTCTGAAAAGACTGCGAAATACCCATCACTTGCTGAATATCTTCCTGTTGGATATATTTTAATTTCATTATTCCTCCTTAGTTCCCTTTCCGCAGCAGATTCTGCACCGCCTGTCCAAACGTGTCTGACAGCTTTTCCATATCGTTGACCATAAAGCTTAAATTTTCATCCTTGGACAATCTCCTTAAATAGTTTTGATCTGCCCCCTGTACACCGATCGTAGCGATGGATATGCCGCTTTCCTGAGCCGTCCGTGCGACCTGCATCGTCTCTTTCTGATCGTCCGGGTCACCATCTGTAATCAGCAGTATCGCCTGGGCGCGGTTTTGATTATTGTTACGAAAATTTCGGTAAGCGCGCAAGATTGCCCCCAGCATATTGGTAGAACCATTAATTGACACTCTGTCCACTGCACGCAGCAGACTGTTCCTGCTATGTGTAAGTGTACATTCCTCATTTACGGTCGAACCAAACGTAATCAGTCCAAGCCGGTGGGCGCTTAAGTCCAGGGTCTTTTCAATCAATTTTCTGCAAGCACTTTTTGCTTCTTCCATTTTTCTCCCGTACATGCTGCCGGAAATATCCAGCAGCAAATAAAAATCGGTTTCACGTACCGAATTGCCTGCTTCGTGCAATGCTTCGCCCTTATGCGGCTTAATTTCACGCCTGTGGTGGCTTTGCAGATCCTCGGCGCTTACACGCAGCGTCCGGCTCTCATCGTAGGCAAACGTAACCTTGATCTTTTGCTCTCCAGCCGCAGCCGGGGCAATGCCGTCTAATACAAAGCTGCCGTAGCAGTCAAACTGGCTGCTGTCTTCTTCGATCCGGTCACTGGCACGGCTGTCTGTTTTTTCATAGACCCTGACAATCACAGATTCCTGGCCATCATAAACGGTCTGAAATTCGTCCTGATAGACGCACGGATAGGTACTTCCGGCTTTTAAAATCTCCGCATACATGCGCTCGTTGTCTGCGCCTAGCACTTCAATCCCCATAGAATGAGAAATAATATCCTGCAACTGATCTCCAAACGGATCTACCCTGTTTTGTTCCGGTGTAAATCCATTCCAGGCGTCCGCGATCTTTCCGGCGCCAAGCGCCACCTGCGTCGCACGGTCATACTCGGCATTTGCGGAAAATCCAAAATAGCGTTCCACATCCTCCTGGACTTTTGGAATATAACAGCTTCCGCCGACCAAAAAGATCTTTTCAATTTCCTGCTTGCTGCATCTGCTGCTGTTTTTCATCGTATCGTCAATGACTTTTAAAATATGGTCAAACAACGGCTTACACAGTTCGTTAAATTCTTCCCGCTCCATAGACATGGTAAAGTGATACGCTTTCTGCTGCCCATAGGTAAACAAATTTGGAATCTCAACCGTCGCTGTATCGCTCTCACTTAAATCCTGTTTAAGCTGTATTGCTCCGCTTCTGATTTTATCGATCATCAGATAGTAGTTATCATAAGCAAGCCCTGACTTTTCCAGGCTCGATAAATCAATCGAAAGGTCGTCGCTGATATATTTTAAGAAATACTGCATTAGGCTGCGGTCAAAATCATCCCCTCCAAGCTTGCGTTCTCCATTGATCTCTAACGTCTCAAACTTTTCCTGCACATTCAAAATGCTGACATCAAACGTGCCGCCGCCTAAGTCCACAATAAAGATCTTTCCCTTTGTCTCTGTGCCTGCCGCCATAGCCGCCGCTACTGGCTCTGTAATAATACGCACAACCTCCATACCGGCACGTTCGCCCGCACGCTTTGTCTCGTCTGACTGGTTGCTTGTAAAATACGCCGGCACGGTAATCACTGCCTGTACGATATCCTCTGGCTGCAAGTCATAAGTATCCCGTACCTTTTGATGTACCTCCCGCAGGATCTTTTCAGCCACATCGGTCGGCGTATATGTCCTGCCGCAGCAGCTCCATGTCTTTTTCTTTTTTCCTGTCAGACCGATATACGCCTTGGAAGAGCGGATACAGTGATCCGGGTCTTTCGCTCCCTTTAGGTCTGCTGCCCTGCCAATGATTTCTTTTACCGTCCCATCCGGCTGCTTCTCCACATACAGGACAGACGGCAGCGTCTGCTTGCCCTTAAATTTTAACAGTTTCATTTTTCCTTTGACCCTGCAACACGCAAGTGTATTTGTCGTGCCAAGGTCAATTCCTACCTGTACTTTTCTCATCACACTATTTTCGGCTTGTCTGCCGGTTACCCCTTTCTGTTGTTTTTCCTAGGTTTAATCAAAATCAGGCTGCACGGTAGAATTGCCTTCGCCTACCCTTTTTTCTTCTTTTTCTCTTTCTTTTTCTTCCCGTCCTTCTCCTTCTTCTTTTTCTTTTTCGATCCCGTCTTCTGGTTCTCTAATCCCGCTGCCGCTTTGCATGGGAGGACAGGGACACTGCCCATTTTGCTGCTGCCGCTGGCTGATGCCCGCTGCTGCGCCTGATGGCAGACAGGCGATTTTTCTGCCTTGAAAGTCAGGAAAACGCTTTCGATGCTCTTCCCATTTTGCGGGATTATTTAAGTAATTATAAAAATGCGATTTTAACGCTTCCTCGTCCGTTTTGTCAAAATAGTGTATGACCTTTTCATCCAGGGCAATCGCATAGTTTCGCATCCACTTAAGATCCTTTTTAACTTCTTCTGCTTTTTCGAGTAAATCTTTCATACGTGTATACTCATCTGCCAGCTTCTTGTACTTTGAAGCAAGATTGCATTTCTCTTCGGTAAGTGTTTGTATTTTTTTTGACTTCTCCGTAAGCATCTCATTTAACCTATAGTTGTCATTCTCTAACTGGCGCTGCTGCGTGATCGCCTGGTCTCTGCCTTGCAGTGCATCGTTTTTCTCTCTTTGTTCGTCCTGCAACTGCTGCATGGCTTCGCTGCATTTTGTCCGTATTTGATTCCTTTCCGTTTCAAAAGCTCTTTTTTCCCGTGCAAGCTGTTCTTTTTCTCTGTTCAGCTCTTCGATGTGGCTTTCATACAAAAGGATATGGCTTGCCAGCCTGCCTGTATCCAGTTCCAGCTTGTTATAAACAGACGCTCTTTTTTGATAGCTGTCTGCTTCCTTTGTTTTTTGTTCCAGCAGATGCTGCATATACCTGTTTTCTTCCTCTAGCTGGCTGATCTTTCGGTCTCTTTGTGCCACTGTCTCATACATCGCCTCATAGATTTCATGCAGGTCTGCCAGCATGGATACGATCTCCCGCGTCTGTTCCTGCGCCTTTGCACAAATCTGCTTTTCATATAACTGAAGCTTTTGCAGCTCCTGATCTTTTTGATCTTCCATTTCTGTCAAACTCCTCTCATGTTTTACATGTTTACACACCAATCATTAATTTACTGCGCCAGTCCACACAAAAACGATCCTCCTCGTCCTCATATTCCCCTGTCATATCAATGGAACCAAGCTCTGCCGTTACTGTGCCTTCCTGATCCACCCTCAGACGGTAGAAGCAAGCCTGCTGCACCATTTCCTCAGAAAGCTCGATATCCCCAAGATAGGCTTCCTTTTCTTCTTCTCCAAAAATCGTCTGATAAACGCTGATTTTCTTTTCCTTTTTTACCGATTCCCCGATTGGGTCAATCCGCGAATAATAATCCTGATAGGCGTCATGCATCGTCAGGGGTGTGCATTTTATCCCTGCCTCGCCTTTCGTATATAAGAAAAAAGGAATCCGGCTTTTGATACGGATCTCTTCTTCGCCGGCATCCAGCAGCTCCTGATAAACTGCTGCTCCGTAGGATACAGAAGCATAGACGCGCTCCTCGGCATCCAGGTCGTCATTTAACGCAAACAGGCTGTCAGTATCCTCTCCTTTGTATTTCTGAAAATAATCTTCCAGCACGTTTCTAAAATAAGGGATCGAAGAAGAACCGCCGACCAAAAACACATCCGTCACTTCTCCCGCGGTCAGGTCGTCGCTGTCGATAAACAGTCTGTTTAGCAGCTTTTGTATACGCCGCTTCCAGTCCAGGCTGTCAAACATCTGATAAAGATCCGCTGCGGCAACCGTTCCAAAATCACCTTCCACAGCTTCTTTGAATATAATTTGAAGCTCTACCTCTTCCTCTGTACTTTCCCCGCCGGAAAACAGTTCTGCCTTTAAGTCGTCTATTTCGGTCATTAAAAAATATCTGTCTATCTGCTGGTGATACTGTTTCTTTCTGTATTCTTTCTGATCTGTATCTTTTGTATCTGCATCTTTTGTATCTGCATCCGGTATTTCCTGCATAATGCTGTTTATCAACTCCGGCTGTCTGGCTGCAAGAATGTGTTTTACTATATCTTCATTGATCTGGTTTCCGCCGTAGCTGATGCCGACTGCGGACTGTGCCACAACCTGCGGGCTGTCCTCCCTGGTATGCACGGAAATCAGACACAGATCCAGCGTACCTCCGCCAAAGTCAAAGATCAGTACGTTGTGGTCTTCCTCCATCTCATCCTTCATCAATGAAAAAAAAGCAGCAAATGGTTCTGAAATAACGCTGCGTATCTGAAATCCTGCTTTTGCAGCAGCACTTTGTACAACCATCCTCTGGCGCTTTGAAAAATTAACCGGAACCGTAATGACCGCGGACAGCTCTTCTGCTTGATTTGCCATATGGATATTGTCATACAGGTGTTTCATAATATCATAGACCACATCAGATACGCGTACTTTTTTTCCAAATGAAAGCGTCCGCGTCCATGCCTGCTCCTGCAAATACTGCTTGATATTCCAGATTTTATCCTGCTGTGCGCCTGGCTTTCCTTTCGCGACTTCGCCAAACAGTGTCTTATACTGCTGCTCACCGCTTGAATCTGGTTCATATAAGATCACGTTTGGTATCACGGTACTGTTCTGCGTACTTTTTCCGACTGACAATGCCACAATATCCCCGTTCTTTTTTATTTCTGCTCCTTTGATATTGCAGGTGCCAAAATCGATCCCTATTTTCCTCATCTGTCCATCCTCTAATTGATATACTCATAATACCTGCACTTGCCCGGGATAAATTCGTACTCCAGCTCCCCGTCAGACAGATACCCGATATAAAGCACTGGCTGCTCCATTTTGATTACTTCAAAATTTTTGGAACGGTCTGTTGTTTCTTCCTTTCCATACGATACCGATATGGCATCCAGATATTCCCAGTCATCATCCGTCAAATAAGATCCGGCGCGAAATGTCCTGCTGCATATTCCCCATTTTCGCATATATGCTTCCAGCATCCTGCCGCAGCCTTGATACTCCCATACTTTGCACAAGGTAGCCGCCAGTATTTTTTTCAAATTTCCTGCAAGCTTGTCCGAATCTGCATAGATCTCCTTATCGATCAGCTTGTTCAGCCTGTCCAGAAACTGGTTGATGCATTTGCGGTAAGCTTGTTTGTTTCCATCCTCTGCTGTCGTTTCGTCAAATTCCCTGCACAGGCTTTCAAAGCTGTCCGCGATCTGGTATAAGACTTGCCGGTTCTTCTGCGCATCTTCTGAAAACATCGGCGTTAAGCTCCATTCCTCCTGCGGCAGCGTCTGAACGTAAGAGCTGTCCTTCGGCATCTCCTGCTGCCATGTTGTCTGTGGTACAGGCGGCGTTTGCTCTCTTTTTTGTATGCGTTCTTTTTCTGTTATCTGTTGTAATTGTTCCTTATCCCATAGCTGTTCCCTACCTTGTAGTTGCCCTCCATTTTGTTGTTCTGTATTTTGTAGTCGTATTCTCTGCTGTAACTGTCCGCTATCCTGTTGTTTCTTTCTATTCTGTAGATGTTCGCTATTTTGTATCTGCTGCGCCGGTTCCCCGCCCGAAACAGGCTCTCCCCATTTCTCGTCCAGCCGCTTTGAAAGCTGCTTTGGTTCTCCGTGTCTTGTCCTAAGCCGCTTTAACAGCATTCTGATTTTTTCGATCACGCTTTCGATCCATTTTTCTATCAATATAAATTCCCTCCTCTTGTAACTGCCAGCCGGTCAGCCTTTACGACCTGCCCGTTTTTGTCCTTGATCTGTGCCGTAATCGTCGGAGTACCGTCGCTCTCGATGCTAAAGGTGACCCATACCGAAAGCTGCTGCCCGGCTGGTATCCCGTGAATCGTCAATTCGCTGACCAGGTTAATGCCGTCCTCGTCAATATGCGCCGCGTCAGGATAGTTTTTTACATCTTTTTCATAATACTCAACCGTAACCTCCTGCTGGTTATCCCTGGAAAGATAAAAAACCTGCGTCCCTTTGCACGGCAGCTTTTCTCCGGCGCGGATTACCGGTTCGAACAGGTCAAACTGCATCCCCTTAATCATCCTCGTGCCAAGCTCAAACCGCGTCTTTTCTTCTACCTTTAGTTCCACAGAAGCAAGCTTTGCCGCACCACGTGAAATCAGTGTGGTAGATTCCCCGGCATCCCCCGTTACGTCCTTTAACAGCTTATGTTGCAGCATCTTATCCCGAATCAGGCGAATTTTTGAGCTGCCGCCTGCCAGCACAAGCTGGTCAAGCGTTTCTATTCCTTCTTTTGACAGCGTTTCCGTCAAAACCCGGCTCGTTAAGTCAATCGTTTTTTGTATCTCTTCGTCGATCATGGCATAAAACTCTTCCAGCTCCATCGTAACCTCTACTGCTTGCACGCTTTCTGTTTCTCCATCTTCATCGTCAATATAAAAATTTAAAACGGTACTCACCTGGTCTTCTTCTAAAAAGCTTTGCTTTAATTCCTCCGCAGCCTGAAACACATTTTCACGGTTTTCATAATAATGCGCTTCACTCAGCCCATATTCCTCTTCGGAATATTCTTCTGCTTCCTCCTCCTCAAACGGATAATCCCTGTCTACCTGCTTTAAGCAAAGCCGCCAGAGGTGTCCGGCAAGCTTTTCTGTCAGCAGGCTGCCGCCAAGGCGTTTATCTCCGCCCGTAGCAATCTCTGTATAGACATCGCCCGATTTTTGGATAACCGACACATCGAAGGTACCGCCGCCAAAGTCATAGACAAGGATCACCTCTCCATCCTCCCCGTTTTCATCCTGATAGGCAACGGCTGCCGCTGTCGGCTCCGCAGCCAGCCGGACATCGGTAAATCCTGCCTGCGCGCCCGCTCTTGTAATCGCATCCTTTACGGCTGCCTTCTCCTCCGGGTCAAACAGTGCCGGTACTGTAATAACCGCCTTGTCAATCGCCCCGCCGCTTTCTCCAAACTCCTTAAACAGCTTTGGCTGGATCATCTGAATCAGCTTATTTAAAAACAACTGCACCGCTTTTAACGGCTTGATCGAAAAGGTATCTCCATTTTGTGCCTTGATCTGCCACTTTTTATTTGGATCTGTAACATAGAGCTTAAAATTTTTAATTGCTGCCTGTGGGAATTTTCTGCCAAGCGCAATCGCCCTCTCGCCGACAATAAAATCATTTTCCGACTTAAAAAATAATACCGTTGGTAAATAATGCCTGTTTTTTTCCAGTCTCATCGAACGGGCATAACCATTTTTGTCAATATAGCTCACCTCTGTCGTAGAAGTGCCAAAATCGATTCCTATCTCTTTTCCCATGCGTTTTTCTAATCCTCTGCCTTATCCTCTAATATCTGAAATTCTCCGATTCTTATCGACTGCCTGCTTCCTATCACGCCAAAAGGCTTTCCCCATACTGCCTGCACCGGCATCCAATAGTCTAAAAACAGACAGGCAAGCAGCCGGTAAAGCTGCCCACAGCTCAAGCCTGCGGGCGCGCTTTGCGCTTCTTTTTCGTGCGGTATCCAAATATACAGCTTTTCTTTTTGTTCTGAATAATAAAACACCGCATCCAAAAGCTTTTGCATTGCCTCATATGCATAGCTTTTTCTTATACCGCTCTGCCTGCGCAACTGCATATACCGCAGGCAGCAATATTTCTGATCGCTGCTTAGCCCCTGATAAAGCTCCTTTGCCTGCTGCCCGTATCTTTCAGACAAAATCTCCTCTTCCCGTAACAGCATGTTAATATCCATCTGTGTAAGCCCCGAAATCAAGTCCAGATTTGCCAGCAGATGAAACAGCACATTGATCGGCGCCCGGCAACTAGCTTCCTCGATCCCTTCCTGCTGCATACGCTTTACGATGCGTGTAAACATCGTCCCAAATCGAAACAGCCCGTTTATTTTTCTCACTGTGCCTGCCGTATCCGTGCATTCCATATAAGGGGAAACATCCTGCAAGGCAAGCCGGTATTCCAAATCCGTCGAATACCGTTCAAACAAATAGCTCACCGATATCCCCCTTTCCACCAAACCTGCGGATACATCCGGTTCAAATACCCGCAAAGATAGTTTAAGTAATCATCCGCAAAAAGGCTGCCGGCACTGTTTTCAAAATACAAATAGACACTTTTTGCCGAACGCAGGCTGATGGTTTCAACATCTGTGCCGTCTGCCTGGTCACGGTATCCGACTGGCTCCGTATAACCATATAGCGGGTCGTTGGACAATTCCCTAAGCTCCATGCCAAGCTGCGGCACATGCTGGCTGCAAGCATACCAAATGTCCGCTTCGGAGCAAATTCGCTCCAGCTCCTTTCCTGCGCGCAGGCTGGGGTCATTTTGCGCATGGCGGTTTGTAAAGCACTCTGCCTGCAGCGGCAGCGGGTTTGTTTTTTGAATCGTCAGCTTTGCAAACCTGCCGTTATATTCTTTGTCAAAAACCAATGACAGCCTGCCGTTCACGCGCCTTGTTTCCAGACAGTCAGCATCGTGTGCCACCGGCACGACAAACTGCCTGTCTGTACATCCCTCAAACGTATAAGTAAAATGCTTCTGTCCGCCCAGCGGACTCATCCTAACCACATCCAGATCCTGCTCCTGCTGCCGGATGTTCCACATCAGCCGTTTTCCTACAGCAAATACATTGTGCAACTGGTTTTGTACCAGCCCAAAATCCACTCCGGTAACTTTCCCGATTTTATCCATACTGCCTTTTAAGTCCACGCAGACTTCTGCCAAACGCCTTGCCATCGGTGAAAATACATCCGGTGCGCATATTCCGTAAAGCTGTGCGCACCTTTTGAGTATCCGCTCCTTTTGCAGCAGCCTGTCAGAAAGCCGCAAATAGTAGGTAAAAGGCACCGTACTGCCATCGGCACATAAAAAACTGCCTGTATAACCAACGCAGTGATCTACGATTTCCAAAAGCCTGCGGTATTCACAGTATAAAAACACAGATCCGATTGACAGCCTTTTTTCACCTTTCTTTTTTGCGTTCCAAAGCTTTTGTGCCATCTCCTGTGCCAGATCAGGCTGTATATGCACGGGCAGGCAGCCCGCCGCATCATAAGTACAAAAGCCCGCTTCCTCCAACTGCTCCGCCTGACTGTCGTTAGCAAAGACCGTTGTGACCGGATCAAACGCTTCCCTGCCGTCCGCTTCCTGACTGCATACATGTTCTTTGATCCTTTGCATCTGCTCTTTTGTATATTCCCATATGCAGTCGGTGACTTCCGAAAGCACGGCATCCCTGCTGTCTGTACTGTTTTTTAATTTCTCACTGAGTTCTTTTAGTTTTGTATATTCCATGATCCACCATCAGTTAATCTCCACTGTCCTCCCCGAAATCGCAATCGTTCCCTTCGCAAAGCAAAGCTTGCTGCCCGACTTGTCTACCATGCATTTTTCCTCTGGATTCCAATGCTCACTGGCAATGCTTTGCATACGCCTTGTCCCAGTAACCAAAAAGCTGGTTCCGTCCCAGAGCACATCGACAAAATCGCCCTCGTCAGGCAAAAATATGACGCCGCCCTGCTCTCCGTCGTAAATCGTCGCGACGTCTATCCAGATCTTTTTTTGTCCAAGGTCTGTTACTTCCCCAGAAGAAAAGTCCACCTGCACCCTTCCTCTGCGTTCTTCATCCTGGTTGCTTACAACCTTTCCCAAAAAACGGTGCAGCGTCTTTGTCTCTGTGTTTTTTTTCGCATCGTTCTGTTTTTTTTGGCTTCGGACAGCCGTATACGTATACCGGTATTCCTGCCTGCTTTTTTCAATGGCAAGCGCACAGACGATATATTCTCTGCCTGCGATATCTGCCCTTTTTCCGATATCCAGCCTTTGTGCTGCCGGATCATCCGCATGGATGCGAAACCGCAGCCATTCCTTTTCCTGCGTAAGTTCCCGCTCCTGCACAAGCAGACTGTCCTCCTCAATCAGAACCGGCGCGCCGTCCCTGTGCCTGCCAAGCCGTATCTGGTAAATACCGTCGCTTTTATCATCTACCCATACGAACGTATCCATATCCATAGCCGCACGCCGGATAAAATCCATCGTTGTTTCGTTTAACTGGACGACTGCACGCCCAAGCGCCTGCGTTCCAATGCCTTCTTCGGTAAATATCACTTCAAACCCGTCCGCTTTTGCAACCTGCCTTAAGACATCCCGATAGGTCTGGTCTGCATTTTGAAAAATTCTTGTCGCTTTTTGTTCCTCAAGCTGTGCAGACTGCGAAATCATCGAAACCTGTATCTGATTTTCGCTGTATCCTTTCGTATACCTGACCTGTGACGGCAGTCCTGTCATGACAAGCTGGCAGTCCTGGTCGAAGATTTTTAGTTTTGAGCGAAAAAAACGGTCTGACAAATCATACGTTTTTTTCCCCGCGGTAAACGTACATACGGTATGTGACGCCTCTTTCCTTTCCAGGGAAAATTCTCTAAAATCCGTAATCCCTTCTAATCCCGTTACCGTCATTTTGCGCATACTCCTATTCAGAACCAATCTGGATGCCGTCAAGGTCATCCTTGCGCTGTGCGACAATCAGTTCAAACTCACCCTTATTGCCGCTGCCTGACTGGAATGTTTCGATATAGTCAATACAAAATACTTTATCCATCTCATACGTCCTTAAAACCTCCCCTCCTTCCCTTATAATCAAAGAAGCCTTTCGATATACCTTGCTGCGCATTTTATCCAGTGACCAAAGTGCCAGCTTGCGTGTCTCCTTTTTTGATTCCGGGGTAATGCTGCCTTTGACTTCCACTTTATTGATTACATTGTCCGAGCGGTCTTTTACATCCTCTTCCACGGTATCGATCTTAAACCGGATACTTTTGATAACACTTTCTCCCAAATCGATAACATTGCCGTCCTCCTGTATAATCTTTACTTCAAACCCGGTGATTTCCTTTGTCTCTGCCATAACGTTCTTCCTCTTTTCTGTTTTTCTTGTGTTCGTAGTATGTTAGGATGCATCCTCTTCAATCTGTATTTCCACATAATCCATTTCCTGTCCGTATTTAATATGGATCTGCGGCTTTTCGTCTGATTTTACAATCTCCTCGCCTTCCCTTAACAGGCTGTTGACGGTTTTCACATCTGCCTGTTCTTCTTTTTCTCTGAATTTTCTCCATTCTTTGTAATCCTGCTCTAAAAATGTATTCATCTCTTCCAGGGAAATCAGGCGCCCGCCGCCGATGCACATGCGGATAAAATCTGCAAACAGCACGTAGTTGAGCTTGCGGTATTTTCCTCCTTTACATTCCATCGTACGCGCATTGCGCACATAGCAGTGTGTTACCTGCCTGCCTTTTTCATCTTTAAATTCGATATCCGAAAAATAAAAGCCAAACCTACTTTGCATAATCTCATCTTCTAAATCCTTTGGGCATGGCAAAATGCTTTCCCTGCACATATTGGACTGGTATGCGGCGGCTACCTTTTTATTTTCAAAATCCACCCGGATACCCGGCAGCGTACGCGCGACCTGCTGTGCCATAAACCGGTCTTTTAAGACGCCTGTCTGCTGGCTGCCCACGGTCATTCCGGCTGCAATATAAGACGCTTCTGTATAAATGCCTGGAATCTGCACGACAGCCGGTTTTGGCTTAAGCCCCGCACGCTGTATATCCGCACTGTCTAACAGTTCCTGGTTAATCACGATATTTGTCTGATCCTTTGGCAGTATCGTAAAGTTTGGCAGGCAGCATACCGCATAGGAACCGTCTGAAAAGGTAATTTTATCGCGCATTTTCACCATACGCTCTTTTGTCAGGCTGCCAAAGCATGTATTTTCGTTCGCTTTATAATTATAAAAGCATACCATCCTTGCCTTTGCGCAGATCTCCATAAGCTGTCTGGCATAGACAGACGGCACGAGTCCTCCCGGCTTTTGCTCTTCCTGCTCAAACGCGCCGATTGGAGAAAGCGGTGAGAGCTGCTTCATCTTTCCCTTTACAACCTCATCTCCTAACGCAACGGCTGGTACAATGCCAAACCAGATCTTTTCTTTTTTCGCGTCATTCACATGCAGCAAAAATTCCTCGAAAGCCGCAGCCTCTTTTCCCTGCATCAGCTCCTGTGCATTGCAGTTTGCCACGATCAGCAGATTTTTGCCTTCCAGCCTGCCGTCCACTGTCGCATTGTCAAAAAAGGCACGCACACCGATAAACTTTTCCACTAACGGAGCGATTGTCTCCGCCAGCGACTCGTTCCACTCCTTATACAAAGCTTCGCAGCGGTCAATGCGCTTTTGAATCACTTCCGTACTCAGCTCATTGCGGTTTCTTGCAGATGAAACCGTAGACAATACAAGGTCTGTGATTTCTTCGGATTCTGCCAATTTTGGCACCGCGGCTTCAAAATCGCTTTTCAGCGTTTCTAACAGCAGCACCTTCGGTTCTTTTTGTTCGTCACTTTCAATTCCTAAATAGTCCTCTTTTTTTTGTTCGATTGGAATGACTTTTAAGTTGCCCTCTCTGTCAAACGCCGGAATTCCTTTTTGAAGGCTGGACGTATGTTCCTTTTCTGTATCGCCTTTTGTCAGCCTGGACTGTTCGATCAAAAGTGCCTGCGCATCTGCAAGCTGCAACGGCAGAATCTCTGTGACTCCGCTCTGGTAACGGCTTTGCAGCTCCATTCTTGCGTCCATAACGATCTGTGCGCACTGGTTTTTTTCCTGGCTTGGCACACCTGGCTCTTTTTCCTCCAGTCGGTAATATTCGTCCATATAGTATTCCATGCTTGCACGCAGCTCTTTGTAGCTTTTGAATCGTTCCGCCGGGCAAATCAGCCTGGATACTGCCTGATAGTCGAATGTAAGCGTTGCCTCTGCGCTGTTTTTCCGGTTTTGATATAGCTGCTCCACCATCTGATAAAATGCCTGCATATCCAAAGCCATCGGGTTTTTGTCTTCCTCCCACTGTTTTGGCTTTTCCAGCGTATAAGACACTTTTATCTCGCCTGTATCCGGGTTCGTATACACCTCTTCATAAATAAACGGCATAAACTTCTCCGTAAATTCTTCAAAGCTTCTGACACCCAGCGTCCTTTCGACTTTGTTAAAAAAACCATCGGTCTTTACGTTTCCGCTCTGCAAAAGCAGCTTTAGGCTGCTTACCGGCTTTCCTTCCTGGTCGTATTCCGCAAACCGCTCAAACAGCATCGTCTTGCCTGTCTGCGCAAAATCTTCCATATAGTTTTTCATCTCATTCATCTGTCTGTGATTCCCTTTCTGCAATATGCTTTTTTTGCACGCAAGTAATTCCAAATGTGCCTGACGCTGACAGTTCCCCTAAAAAAGTACTGCAAACCGCCCTTGCGTCTTCGGTCAAAAGACGGCATCCGCCTCCAATGTTTTTCGAAGCCCCGCTCCAAGTAACCTTGGACAGTGTGCATGGCAAAAAAGGCGGCGTCCCCGAAGGGTTTGGCTGTCTGGTACACATTGTCGCCGCTCCTGAAACGGCTGGAAAAAGCACCGCATGATTCGTCAGTGCCACACGCCCGTTTATCTGAATGCCAAGCGCCCTGTTTTCCGCTGCAAAGAACCGGTTTGTACCAGCCGCGCAGTTACAGGAAAACTGGCATCCTTCATTTAAGTACTTCACTGCCATATTCGTTTGTTCCTCCTCTTAAACCGGAATACTGCCTGTTCCTCCACAGGACTTGCAGTCTGCGGCAAGCACCATCGTGCCGCGCGGTGTCTTCTTTTTGATTTTTCGTTTGCCGCTGCCGCCGCATACCGGGCAAGCCCGGATTGGAACCGTTTCCTGAAAGGCAGCCTCTTCTTGCAGTTGCTCCTGTAAATATTGGTATGCTTCCTTTACCCTAAAAAACATACCGTTTTCTTTTGCGCAGTTATCAGGATGATAGCGCACAATCGCACTTTTATAGGCTTTTTTCAATGCTTCCGCGGATAACGGCATACGCAGTGCCAACACATCCATCGCTTCCTGTTTTGTCATTTGCTGCTCCTTTACCTTTTAAATTCCACGTCCCCATACTGATACACTTTCAAAAACCACTCCATTTCTTCTTTCATATACAAAAGCCCTTCCTCTTCTTCCAAGAGCGGCGCCAGCTTTTCATAAATCTCAAGCACCACATCTACCTCATGTGCGGTAATCCTGCCGTGCAAAAGCCTGGCGGCTTCCTTTGACAGACGGATGCATGTATCCCTGGCGGCTTCTTTTGCCCGCAGGCTTTTGGCGTCGATGTCTGGTTTCAGTGCGGCAATCACCGCAACGATATACAGCACAGCCGCTTCCTTTTTGATCCCGGCATATGCAAACAGCTCTGCGCAGTACGCTGTCTGGCGCCAGAGTTCTCCTGCCTGCCGCTCGTTTTCTGGCTGCGCAAAATAAGTAACGGCACGCGCATACAAATCCCAGACCCCTTCGTACACCTGCTGCTTTTGCTTTAGCGCCAGCGCGCATCGAATCTGCGCGGCTGCCAGATCCGCATATTTGGAAAATTCGGTTTCGTGAAGCAGTGCCGGGATCGCAAACAGCTTTTGGAAGCACTGCGCTTCCATCGCGTAATTGTCCATGCCGCGGTATTCCCTGGCGGCATCTTCCCAGATGTCTATTTGTTCTTTTTGCGTCTTTCCGCTGCTGTGATGCTCTGCCAAAAGATAATAGTTGCATTTGCTTTTATACGCGTTTATTTTTTCACTGTCGTATTCCCCGCTGCATCCTTGCCAATACTCTCCAAATATATGGTAGAGCAGGCTTTCCAGATAGTCGTTTTTGATTCCTGCATCCTGATACAGCGCTTTTGCCTGCTCAGCGTATGGCAGCGCTTTTTTCCGCTCCTGGTCCGTGTGCAGCATACCTTCCATAAAAAACAGACTATAGCGCAGCAGCGCAAGCATCCGCTCCTCCGCGTACTTTGGACAGTCTGCGCACAGGCTTAAAATATAGTCCAAAAATAAAGGCACCGCCTTCTTATGATAGCCGGAAGAATAGGTGCGTTCATACGCAAATGCGGCTTGCAGCTTCTGCTCCGTCGTTTCCAGCCTGTCTGTATAAGCAAGCAGAAATTCTGCCAGTTCTTCTTCTGACTGCGCGCTTGCAGGCAGCTTTTCAAAATATTGCAGGCATTCCTGCCAGCGTGCCTCACGCTCGGACTGCTTTTGGGCAAGCTCGTACAGATAAAAGCTTCCTGCCACCATCCATTTTCGCGCATATGCATTTTCATCTTGCTGCGCGTCGAACTGATTGTACAATAACAGTTCCTTTGCGTACCGCTCTGCTTCTTTGTACCTTTGTTCCTGCATAAGCAGGCGGATCAAATCCGCGCTGACATAGCTTGTATATTCTTTACGATCTCCGGTTTCCTGTATCCTCCTGTAGTCGGCTTCCAGTATTTTTTGCAGGCTTTCGACCGCCTTTTGGACCTCTCCCATCTGCAAATACACGCAGGCAATCTGATACCACGCCTGGCCATACTCTTCTTTTCCCTGTTCCCATGCCTGTTTGTATATTTGTATCGCTTCCTGGTAATCCTTTTTTTCCAGTGCGGCGTATGCAAGGTCAAACGTAGAAAAGCTATCCAGGTAAAGAATGTCCTCCTGCCCGCATTCTTGTTCCATTTTTTCCTCATAGTGCATGGCGCGCCGCATGTCCGTATAATGGTCCAGGCGGTACAGGTTGGTTAAATCTGTATTTCCGAAAAACTCGCCCATCCTGCGGTAGAGCCTCCGCTTTTTTTCCGGCTCCATCTGGCACCTGCCCAGATACCGCTCCGCATCGTCCATCAGGCATACTGCAAAATCCAAAATGCGTTCCATCTGCCTGCCGTACTCCTCATCCATCATCAGCATATTGGACGCCGATGCCTCGTCCAGCTCCCAGGCGAAGCTTACGCAAAATTCCGCAAGCCACGCTGCATCCTTACGGTAAGCCTTGGCACAGTCATATGCCTTTTTCGCCAGTTCACAGACCTGCAAGGACAGCTCCTCAAAATAGGCGTCATAAGAAAACTCCGTCCCGGTCTCCTCGTGCTGCACCACCTGCTCAAACAGGTCGTCCATTGCCGCAAGCCTGGCTATTTTTTTGCGGCATACCTGCTGCATCAGGCCTGGCGCGTCCTTCTCAGACAAGATCCGGTACGCTTTATCCAGGTATTCTATGTGGTTGCTGACGTTTTGGCAGTACCGCAGGCAAAGCTTTGCATACGATATTTCAGTGCCCTCAAGCCGTTTCATTACATTTCCAAGCAGCCTGTTTCTGACGCTGCGCTCTGCATTGTTGACTGGCTTTTGCTCTGCGTACGCAGTCAGCGCGTCGACAAGATGCGGGCAGTTTTCCGCATTCGGATTTAAGTAGTTGTAGACAAGGTCTAAAATAATCTGGTGCAGCGATACCTTGCCGGAACCGTCCTCATACTCTACAAACCCTCTGTGTATCAGTGTTTCCAAAGCGGCTGCATTTCCTTTTACCGGACAAAGCTCCAAAAATTTATGCTTTAAAATCCGCACATACCCAAGCAGCGACAGGCTCCTGATTAACTCGCGCTCGACCTCGGAAAATACGGATAGATCAAACAGCAAGAGCAGATGTTCATTGATGCTGGCAGCGCGCAGCTTTTGGTCTTTGCGGTGCATAACCTTGATTTCTGGCATACTTAAAATGCCTTCTTTTTTCATCATCCGCTGCAACAGGCTTGCTGCCGGCTCTCCGCTGATCCGCAGATATTTTGCGGTCAGCTCCACCGTCATCGTATGCCGGTCTACCAGCTCGATCAAATGCTCTACCTGCTCGGTTTCCTCCTGCCCGCACACCTTGTCGTAATAATTCCAAAAAAGCTGCAGCAGCTCTTCCATACGGGTAATTCTGCCGACCTCTTTTTGCACATAATTATAATCCCGAAAGTCTCTCCTCGTCGTAACAAGAAACCTGCACGGGCAGGCAAACAGCGCTTCCAGGCAGTCGTCCGCTTCCACGTCAAAATTGTCCAAAATCACAAGGTCATCCGGCGATGTCACATCCTTTAGCAGCTTTAGCTTTCTTTTAAAATAGTCCCCGTCAGGCTCTCCCTCGTTTTGTTCCATCTGATGAATCCGAAGGTCGTCGCCGCAGACCGTCTTTTCAATCGAATCGGTAAATGGTACAAATACAATCTTTTTGTACCTGCTTTCATTTTCATATGCATATCGTTTTGCCAGTTCCGTTTTTCCGATTCCGCCGATGCCTGATAAAAACAATACCTGCTGCCCGCCCGCAAAGATACTGCCGATCTGTTCGATCTCCAGGGAACGCCCCGCAAAGCACGCGCACCGATAGCTGAAATTGTGGTACAAAAACGGCTGGTTTAAGTCGGACAGCCGAATCAGCAGCTTTAGCTGTTCTTGCAGCTCGTCGATCGTACGGTAGCGATATGTCACGGACGCCGCAATCGAACGGTGCAAAAACTCGCTCAGCTTTTGAAAAAGCTCCGGCTGATAACGCTTGTCGTGGTAATGCATATTTGTAAAATCATACGTCGTGCCTACAGAACCGTCCAGGGCGTCAGGCGTCCTTCCAAACAGCTTGTAAAACACAACCGCACCGATCGAATACACATCCGCGGCTTCACAGATTTTTTTCTTATTGCCGCCCACAAGCTCCGGTGCCGCGTAGCCGTCCGAAAACGAAATCCGCTCGTCCGCGGCGTCTTTGATTTCATCTTTTTCTAAAAGCGAATCAAAGTCAAACAGTACAAGATGTTCCTTTGTCTCTGGTATAATCAGCATATTTTCGGGCTTGATATCCAGATGCAGCAGGCCATGCGCATGATATTTTTTGATAATCCTTGCCAATGCCGCAATCCGTGTAAACACAGACTTTAAATCCTCATCCAGATCCGCCCGGTAATCTGTCCCTTCCACACATGCGGTCACTACATACAGCGTATCGCGGTATTCATACAGATTCGCCGCATCTACGGTAGAATTGACAAGCCCAAGCATTCCCTTTACTGCCGCATGGTTTTCATACGCCCTGTGAAACTTCTCCTTTGCTCTTGCAAACAGGCATTGATAAGCATCAGGAACGCACAGCTTGCCGTCCTGCTGTCTTTGGATCCCCATATGGTAAGGGCAGCATTCCTTAATCCTTACGAAATGCCGGCAGCCTACAAGGTCTTTATAATAAGCGCTGTAAACAATGCAGGACGCACCCCGCCCCACTTCCTCCAAGACCGTATATCTGCTTTTTTCATCAAACGCCAGCAAGGTTCCGCTGGCAATCGGTTTTCTGTCATCTAACATCTGAAACTCCTGTTTTTCGCTTTCTTTTCTAAAAAATGTCGACCTTTCCCGCTTTTTGTTGTAAAATAATTTATTATGTACATTCAGTATCATCTAAGGAGGAAGAATCTATGTCATCGAATGACAGCATCTGGTGCATCCAGGCAGACGACGATGCCCCAGCCCATGTTTTGGAATACTTAAACAACCCTTCCAATTTCTGCACATTTTCGCAGGGACTGACGGAGCTTATTGTAAAATACGGCTACCATGAGCCTCCTCTTGACCTCGACGCCAAAACCAGCTTTGTCTTGTCCAAGCTGTCCTTAACAGGTGCTTCTGTCAGCAGGAGTACGGTAAAAGACTGGTTCAGTGACAAACACCGGCCTGCCTTTGCGTCCAACAGCCGGACACTGATGTTCCGCCTTTGTTTTGCATTGTCTGCCTCCTGTTCGGATGTGATATGGTTTTTTCATCGTGTATATTTTGACCGCTGCTTTAACTGCCACACAATCGAAGAAGCCGTTTATTACTATTGCTTTTCAAACGGGCTTGCCTATCCCCATGCGGAAAGCCTGCTGGAACAAATTGACAGCTATCCGGCTGTGCCGGTCTGCCACACAGCCTCCCATGTATATACAACCGATATCCGAAACCGTCTGGACGAATGCACAAACGACCAGCAGCTTTTGGATTTTTTTCGGGAAAACAAGTCCATTTTTACCGAATGGAACAAAAGCGCGCTGCGTTACATCAAACAATACGTAACAGACATCCAGGGCAGGCAAAAAGACAAGGAAGTGATCAAAGCCTGGCGCGCGGGAAAAACAATCCTGCCAGCCGAATGCAGGGATTGCAGCCTGATTATCCAGGAATACCTGTTCTGCCGCAGCGGAGACCGGCTTGACTATATTCGCGGCAGAAACATCACTTCCATTGACTTTATGCTAGACCGCATGATCCTGATCTATTCCGGCCTGCATAAAGCTACGAGCATTCCTGCGATTGTAAAAACCAATTTTCCAAGCAAACGGACGTTTTCGGATATTTTAAACAACTCCGAAACACTGACCTCCTATGACTCCATCCGCAAATGCCTGATCCTGCTGAAATTTTACCATTTCTGGGTGAACCTTTTACTCAATCCTGCATCGGCGGATTACTCTTTGTTTGACGTATTCCAGGAGGAAACAAACGCACTCCTTACCTCCTGCGGCTATGACGAACTGTATTCCGGCAATCCGTATGACTGGCTGTTCCTGTGGGCATCCACGACTGAGCACCCTTTAAACGCCCTGCGCGGCGTGCTCAGCACGCTGGAAGAATCCGCATAAAAGCCGCATAAAAGCATTGTAGCAGATCTCCCGATTGGATTTGTAATTTTCATTTTTTCAAAAAGGCACAGTAAGCAAAAAGCATTTGGATACACAAACTCCAAATGCTTTTTCTTTTAATCCAGCGCCATCTGATCTGCCAGCTTCACCCTGCACTGCTTTTTATAGCACGCAATCCCATACTTAAGAATTGTCCGCATCCCGTCGTCGATCAACTGCTGCGCATACTCCATTTGTTCGATTTGTTGCAGCGCCTGTTCACACCCTTTTTCCAAATCGCCGCCGTCCGGGTATTTTACTTCGATTACAATCCCTGTCTCTTCTTCCTCTAGCTCTACCAATATATCGCTGTACCCGCTCCCGGACTCCTGGTTTGAGCGCACCGCCCATGCCTCTTTGTACGCCAACAGCCCCATCAGGATGCCGTGGTAGTAGTTTTCCTTCATCGGCTTTTTCACAAACGTATCCCGGATGCTGACGGCTTTTTTCAAATACTGGCATAGCTGCTCCTGTACGCCCTGCGCGTCCCCGTTTTGCAGCGCCTGACAAAACTGCTCCACTGCCGTGCCGTCCTGTTTTACCGTCTCGTTAAAATATTCCATAATCTGCTCCGTAAAGATCTTGCGGATCTCCATATTCGGGATCACCAGGGAATACAGATCCCCGTCCGGCTTCCCCCGCAGCGTCAGGTACCCGGTCGTATACAGCACGCTCCAGATATGCTCCACCGAACGGTACAAGTCCCGGTAAGTCAAGTCGTTTCGCACCTTCTTTGTAACCGCTTCCCCCGCCACCAGCCGCTCCAGCTCCTGCTTGGTCGTCCCCTTGCCCGCATATTGAATAAAATGGCGGATAATATCATTGCCGCTCGTATTCGACCAATAATCCTGCGGTGGCGCCTGCGGGTCTGCGCGCAGCAGGTCGCAGTAATTGAGCACGTCCCACGGGCAGTAGATATGCGCATTCCCAAACTGGTAGCCGTCATACCAGTCCTTTACGTCCCCATAAGCGCCCGACAGCCCGTAATACGCCAAAAGCTCCTTTACTTGCGCATCGGTAAAGCCAAAATACTCGTCAAAGCGCACGTCTGCAATCGACAGCACCTTTAAATTGTTTAGCCCCGTAAAAATGCTTTCCTTCGCCACCCGCAGGCACCCGGTCAGCACGGCAAACTGCAAGCTGTAGTTTGTCTTTAGCCACTGGCCGAACATATTTTGAACCAGTACGACCATCTGGTCATAATAGCCGTTTGCAAACGCTTTTGCCAGGGGGACGTCGTATTCGTCGATTAAGAGCACTACTTTTTGGCGGTAATGCTTTTGCAGCAGGTTAGACAGTCCCAACAGGCTTGCGCAAAGCGCCTGTTCCCCCATTTCCTTGTCCAGCAGCGTTTCATAAGCCGCTTTTTCCTGTGCCGTCAGCCTTTCGCTTTCCAGTAAATAATGGTGCCGCATCACCTCCCACCTTACAATCTCTGCCGCCATTTTACACGCCGTTTCAAAGCTTGTGGCATTGATCCCCTTTAACGAAACAGAAATAACTGGAAATTTCCCCATATATTGTTCACAAAGCTCCGTCTCTTTTGTGATTTCCAGACCGTCAAAAATATGCGGGTCTGTACCGATTTCAAAAAAGCACTGGAACATACTCATATTCAGCGACTTTCCAAAGCGTCTTGGCCTTGTAAACAGGTTCACTTTTCCCCAGTTTTTCAGCAGCTCTTTGATCAGCCCGGTCTTGTCGACATAATAAAAGCCTTCCTGACTCATTTCAGCAAAATTCTCAACCCCAATCGGGATCATCTTTTTTCTCGTTTGCTCCATATTTCGCCCTCCTATCCGAATTTTCTGCAATACGGCAATCACTCATTCCTGTCTGGATGGAGCATAAGCTTCACCCTGCACTGCTTTTTATAGCACGCAATCCCATACTTAAGAATTGTCCGCATCCCGTCGTCGATCAACTGCTGCGCATACTCCATTTGTTCGATTTGTTGCAGCGCCTGTTCACACCCTTTTTCCAAATCGCCGCCGTCCGGGTATTTTACTTCGATTACAATCCCTGTCTCTTCTTCCTCTAGCTCTACCAATATATCGCTGTACCCGCTCCCGGACTCCTGGTTTGAGCGCACCGCCCATGCCTCTTTGTACGCCAACAGCCCCATCAGGATGCCGTGGTAGTAGTTTTCCTTCATCGGCTTTTTCACAAACGTATCCCGGATGCTGACGGCTTTTTTCAAATACTGGCATAGCTGCTCCTGTACGCCCTGCGCGTCCCCGTTTTGCAGCGCCTGACAAAACTGCTCCACTGCCGTGCCGTCCTGTTTTACCGTCTCGTTAAAATATTCCATAATCTGCTCCGTAAAGATCTTGCGGATCTCCATATTCGGGATCACCAGGGAATACAGATCCCCGTCCGGCTTCCCCCGCAGCGTCAGGTACCCGGTCGTATACAGCACGCTCCAGATATGCTCCACCGAACGGTACAAGTCCCGGTAAGTCAAGTCGTTTCGCACCTTCTTTGTAACCGCTTCCCCCGCCACCAGCCGCTCCAGCTCCTGCTTGGTCGTCCCCTTGCCCGCATATTGAATAAAATGGCGGATAATATCATTGCCGCTCGTATTCGACCAATAATCCTGCGGTGGCGCCTGCGGGTCTGCGCGCAGCAGGTCGCAGTAATTGAGCACGTCCCACGGGCAGTAGATATGCGCATTCCCAAACTGGTAGCCGTCATACCAGTCCTTTACGTCCCCATAAGCGCCCGACAGCCCGTAATACGCCAAAAGCTCCTTTACTTGCGCATCGGTAAAGCCAAAATACTCGTCAAAGCGCACGTCTGCAATCGACAGCACCTTTAAATTGTTTAGCCCCGTAAAAATGCTTTCCTTCGCCACCCGCAGGCACCCGGTCAGCACGGCAAACTGCAAGCTGTAGTTTGTCTTTAGCCACTGGCCGAACATATTTTGAACCAGTACGACCATCTGGTCATAATAGCCGTTTGCAAACGCTTTTGCCAGGGGGACGTCGTATTCGTCGATTAAGAGCACTACTTTTTGGCGGTAATGCTTTTGCAGCAGGTTAGACAGTCCCAACAGGCTTGCGCAAAGCGCCTGTTCCCCCATTTCCTTGTCCAGCAGCGTTTCATAAGCCGCTTTTTCCTGTGCCGTCAGCCTTTCGCTTTCCAGTAAATAATGGTGCCGCATCACCTCCCACCTTACAATCTCTGCCGCCATTTTACACGCCGTTTCAAAGCTTGTGGCATTGATCCCCTTTAACGAAACAGAAATAACTGGAAATTTCCCCATATATTGTTCACAAAGCTCCGTCTCTTTTGTGATTTCCAGACCGTCAAAAATATGCGGGTCTGTACCGATTTCAAAAAAGCACTGGAGCATACTCATATTCAGCGACTTTCCAAAGCGTCTTGGCCTTGTAAACAGGTTCACCTTTCCCCAGTTGGATAGCAGTTCTTTAATTAGCTTGGTTTTATCGATATAATAAAAATTTTCCTTGCGCAGTTTTTCAAAATTTTCGATTCCAATCGGAATCATTTTCGTGTCAGACTCACCCATAGTATTTTCTCCTTTACTGCTTTTTGCGGATTTGAGTTAACTAGAAATGTAACTGTTGTGATTAAGTGTGTGTTTTTGGATACGGGGACGCTGGGAAAGGGGATAGGCATACTTTGGCTGCGTCCGTTCCAGAATGGTAAGAATCCCTAAGCATTCTGCTGGTACGTTTTTGGCTGTGGACGGTCGCGCCACCAAGTTCGCTGCCTGCTGGCAGCTAAAGGTGCCGCTTGGCTGCGCCCCTGGTTTTTCCGCAGAATGCCAAGGGCTTCTAACCATTCTTCCAAAGCCGCAGCCAAAGTATGCCTATCCCCTCTCCCGGCTGGTTTTCGTAAATGCTACAAAAAACTGTACACAAATTTCTGCACATTTTTCTGACAGTGTCTTATTTCTTTGTGAAAGCTCCTTTATAATTTATAAGCCGTTTTTTATTTCACACCTGACCGCCTTTTCCTCCGCCTGCTTTTCCCAAAAGTTAAATAAATAACGGCACACAGCAAGGCATCTCCACAATAAAATTTCTCAAGGAAATAAGATCCCAGCGGAAACACACTCCGCTCTACACAGAGGTTTTTTCGTAACACGTGGGAAAACCAGCCGGGAGAGGGGCTTGGCACGCCCTGGCGGCGGCTTTGGAGGAATGGTTAGAAGCGCTTGGCATTCTGCAACAAAAACCAGGGGCGCAGCCAAGCGGCACCGATAGCTTTCGGCAGACAGCCGGAAGCGGACAAGGTGGCGCGACCGGACGCAGCCGAAAACGTAACAGCAGAATGCCTAGCGCTTCTTACCATTCTGGAACGGACGCCGCCAGGGC
>Ga0137308_100536_pt1 | contig 59028 bp, 48 predicted proteins | sample Inofrocosms_June_FD_97181 | JGI IMG/M metagenome (GOLD analysis project Ga0137308, IMG submission 97181) | Mouse cecal microbial communities from Vienna, Austria - N-Acetylneuraminic and N-Acetylglucosamine D2O microcosms_June | ecosystem: Host-associated > Mammals > Digestive system > Large... | reverse complement strand
CCGGATTCTTCTATGAATCTTTCATCACTGTCTGCATATAATTCATGAAAATGTTCTACGAATTTTTCCAGAATCAGGCGCACATTCAGATAACCTCCGATTATAAACTGATTCCTGTCCCAAAGCGAAGATTTATATATATCACTTGCTTGAAGTTCTTCCAAAGACAAATATCTGTTATATAATCTTGTCTCAAAAATGCGGTTGGCAACAGCGATCCTGCCCTTCTCATTCTTTATAAATCCGAACATAGCCGCAACAGAAATTGCCTGATCATCATAATTATATGCTATGTTTTTCCCGGTAAACAATACCGTAAACAGAATATCGCTCAGTTCAGGATACCGGTCTATTTTCTCCGCAAGTGACTCAAACAGCGAATTCTCCTCCGACAGAAGCCGCCTGACCGCCTCTAATATTCCTTCTTTTGTCCACGCCCTGCTTCTGTCAGGAAAATACTCGCTCCCTGCTACCTGCTCGTCTATAAGCTTACAGATGCGGGATACGAGAAATGGATACCCTGAAGTATAGCTGCTAATCATCGACGCAATATAAGTAATATCCATTCCCGTGTGATAATCTTCCTCATACTCCGCAAGCATTCTGGCTATCCCCTGTTCTGATAAACTCATATCTACATTAAACTCAGCAGCAATATTCCACGGACTATTCATCTTATGTTCTTCATCTGATCGAATCTTCTGCTTTATATTCTTAATATCATAAACGCCCGCAAGAATCACTGACCAGAATGTCGCATTATTGGTTCTGTCCAAATAATCTGCCCGAAGCTGAGACAAAAAATCAAGAAATACCCGATAGTTAGAGGCACTGTCCACTTCATCGATCATTAATATAATCGGCTGTTCTGATGCTTCGCAAATCGCACTTAAGTAACCGAATAATTCAAACAATGTGAATGTCTTTGGCTGTTCCAGCACAATCTGCTGCAGCAGATCACATTTTTCTATGATGCAATCCGGTTCACCGCCCATGTTCTTGTGAAATTGCTTTCCGCAGACCTTATATCCCACTTTCAGCGCCCGCAGAAAATAAGCCGCAAATGCCAATGAAAACGTATTTCCATCCTTATATTTGGCAGAATCCAATCTTTGAAAATCCATGCTGACTACGATATATTCACTCTTCAGATAATCTCTTAATGCATACAATGTCGTTGTCTTACCATACTGTCTGGCACGGTTAATGCTAAAATACCTGCCTTTCTCAACATACTCTCTAATCTCTTCCACTCTCCCTGTGATATCGACCATATAGTGAAACTCCGGCAGACATGCACCAGTAACATTAAACTCCTTCCCCATAATCAAATGAATCCTTCCCGAATCTTAATATAATGGCATTTTATCATAAAAAAGAAACCATTACAATTTTATTCGAATACTTGTTTCTCAATATTTTTCTGATATACTGAACTTATATGAAAACAATGTCAAAAAAGGAGGATATTTCCTATGATCAAACAAACATTTCAAAATCCCTTACTCCCCGGTTTCTACCCGGACCCGTCGATCTGCAGAGTCGGGGAAGATTATTACATGGTGACCTCATCCTTTGTCTATTATCCGGGACTTCCCATCTTCCACAGCCGGGACCTGGTTCACTGGGAACAGATCGGCCACGGAATCGAACGCCCTGATCAGTTCGATTACAAGAACTGTGAGACATCTCTTGGCTTATGGGCGCCTACCATACGATATCACGAAGGGACCTTCTACATTATCAATACCTTCGTCTCCGAAGGTCGGGAGGCCAGAAGAGATAATTACATCATCACCGCCAGGAACCCGGCCGGCCCCTGGAGCGACCCTGTCTTTGTGGAAAACGCAGACGGCATTGATTCCAGCCTCTTCTTCGATGACGACGGCTCCATATGGTATGCAGGCAATTTTATCTGCCCGGAGGCGCTCTTTGAAGGGCATCACGGTATCTATCTGTGCGAGCTTGACCCTGAGAACTACCAGTTTAAAGGCGAGCGCCGTATCATATGGGACGGCAACCAGTCCAGGAACAAATGGTTAGAAGCTCCGCATATTTACAAGAAGGACGGCTATTATTATCTGATCGTTGCGGAAGGAGGCACCTTCATCAATCACAGTGTGATGATGGCAAGGTGTGACACCATCGACGGAACCTATGAGATCTGCCCAAGGAATCCTATCGTAACCCACCGGCATCTTTCGCCGCTCTCGGAGATCTCTGTGACCGGACATGCCGACATTGTGGAGACACAGAACGGGGAATGGTGGATGGTTCTTCTTGCAGTCCGCCCATATAGCAGCGATTCTTCTCTGAAGGCCGCGGACGGCTGCGGTCAATTCCACTACAATCTCGGACGTGAGACCTTCCTAGCTCCAGTGATCTGGGATGAAGACGGATGGCTGAGACTTGCCAATGAGACCGGACTGATCAACCAGGAAGAACGTCTTCCAAAGCTTCCGGCAGCCTACGTGCCGCTTGCCGACCCGAATGACGATTTTGAATCGGATACCCTGGCAATGATCTGGAATACCATCCATCCGCCGGTAGTACCTTTCTACTCACTCACAGAGCGTCCGGGATTCCTTCGGATCAAGCTGCGCCCTGACCGGATCTCAGAGATCACGACTCCCGCCTTCGTCGGCCGCAGGCAGCAGCATAAGCTCTGCCAGGTTAAGACCGCCATGGAATTTACCCCTGCCAGCCACATGGAAGAAGCCGGATTGGTACTCATCCAGGACGACCGTTTTAACTATATATTTACCAAGGCCTGCAAGGACGGGCAGACCATACTCCGTGTTGCCAGGACAGAATCCGGAACCTACTGTATCCTGAAAGAACTGCCTGTAGATGCTTCCAGGCGGATCTATCTCTCAGCCCAGTGCAGCGAGACTACATACAGCTTCTATTATGGATATTCGGAACGCGAGATGATCTGCGCCATGGACAGGCTTGACGCCGCTCTTCTAAGCTCCTCCGTAAACGGCGGATTCACCGGAGCTTATATGGGAATGTACGCATCCTCCAACGGCAGTGAAAGCGAGAATCACGCGGACTTTGACTGGTTCCACTATTTCTATTAGAAGGAAAACAAGGGGCTGACAGACCATTCTTATTTGCCTGCAGCCCTGCTTTAACATTTACCCTATCTTAATATTCTTAGAGCTCCGCAGAGATGCTGCCCAGAAGCTCCCATGCCGCATCACGTTCCTTCTTCTGTTCCGCGGTAAGTTCCCTGTAGGGTGACAGCATGGGATGCTGCCTTGCCATATCATCCCGCATCGGCCCGTAACTCCAGTTGTAAAATGTATAGAACCGAAGCCAGCGCAGATGGTCAAGCCTCCGGTACATATCATGCACAGCCTCATCGATCTTCGTCTCGCAGTATCTCCGATATGCCTTCTCTACCATATCGGCCGTATATTCTGTGATCGTCTCATCTTCCAGAAGAATGCGTACCTTCATCAGAAGATGGTCAGCGGCAGATATCTTGGACTCCCGGTGAAAATCATCCAGCTCTTCCCAACCGTGCGTCGGGTAGGAGACAGACTGGCGGAAGATATCGTTGATCATGACCGCCGCCTTGTTCAATGTGGTGCGCATGATCTGATCCGGAGTGTATATCTCCTCATTTGTCCCAAAATAAGATACTCCGGGCGCTTTCCGGTTACTGTGCAGATTAATATGCCCGCTGAGCCTGTAGTATTTATTGAGCCGCCAGAATATGCTCCACCCCTCCGGCTCGTCATCCGTACAGATAATGATACGGTCCGCCTTCTCCAGAAGCGCATGATACGGCTCCCAGGAATCATCATGGAAGATCAATGAATCTGTTGTCTGCGATTCTTCACCCAGAGAAAACACCTCTTGCAGATGGTTGTGCATCGCAAGAAATTCCTTTGCATCTCCGAAAATATGGTAAGCAACGTGCTGATCCACGGAAATGATATTGGTCAGGATCGCCCGCTCCAGAATACAGCGTCCGTAATTGCCGAATCCGATGATCACGATCATATTCTCATGGCTGCACAGCGGCCTGGAACGCCAGTACTGCCTGGCGCAGCAGTCATAACTGTGGAAGAAATTAATATTTCCTGACAAATGGTCGTGCCCGTTCGTCGTTCTTGCATAGACCTCTACCGGCAATTTGTGCAGATCGACGGCGCGGCTGTTCACACCGATATCATTCTCCTTCATAAGAAATATCTTACATCTTGTACCGACATTTTTCTTGCATGCCACGATCCGGGCAGGAGACGCGCTGACAAACAGGCAGGGATAATCCGGGAATTCCATCTGCTCGTCCCTCTTCTCTCCGAAAATGATCACCGGATCCGGATCTTCCTTGCAGATATTTTCGGCCAGAGTATTCGCTTCCGCACCGTAATCCGCGAAATAATACCAGTTTTTCCTGCGCTGAAATCCCAGCAGCAACAACGGCAAGCCTTCACTTGTAACAAAGGACATGACCGCACCGAACAATGTCACCAGCAAACCGGCAGACATTAAGAGAAACACTACTCCCACCGCATGCCCCAAGGGTGTTACCGGGGTCAGGTCGCCGTAACCAACCGTAGTCAGTGTGACCAGCGAATACCAGAAAGCATCCGTGAGCGTTCGGATGGTTGCTCCGCTGCTGTGATACTCGGAGGAATACAACAGCAGCACCAGCCCGATATAGATAAGCAGCAGGACAAATGTCATGTACAGATAGATTCTTTTCCTTCTCTTCATGGGAGACAGTCTCCTTATCTCTTTTCAATTATTTGTATATAACATTGTACTGCATTTTTCTGATAAATGGAACTTTGTTTTGCAATCAAAAATATAAAAAAGAAAAATAGTCAGAAAATATTTACTTTAGCATATTATTTTGCTAAAATATATATCGTTATCAGTTTTGACATGAGAGAAAAGGAGGACGAAGATGTTAGAAAAACTCTTCAAATTGAAAGACAACAACACAGATGTCCGGACAGAGGTGCTTGCCGGTATCACAACCTTTATGACGATGGCCTATATCCTGGCCGTGAATCCAAGTATCCTTGCAGCGGCAGGCATGGACCAGGGCGCAGTGTTCACGGCGACGGCGCTGGCATCATTCATCGGCACGCTTCTGATGGCATTTCTGGCGAATTATCCCTTCGCACTTGCACCGGGGATGGGACTTAACGCGTATTTTGCCTACACGGTGGTTCTCGGCATGGGATACGAGTGGCAGGTCGCTCTAACGGCTGTATTCGTGGAAGGAATCATATTCATCATCCTGTCCCTGACGAATGTGCGCGAGGCTATCTTTAACGCGATCCCGCTGAACCTTAAGGCGGCGGTCAGCGTTGGCATCGGTCTGTTTATCGCATTTATCGGGCTGCAGAATGCCAATATCGTGATCAGCGGCGCTACTTTGGTTGAACTGTTTTCCGTAGACGGATACAACCTTGCCAATGGCGTAGAGGCTGGTTTCAATGATGTAGGGATTACCGTTCTGCTTGCGGTCATCGGCGTGATCCTCACAGGGATACTGGTCATCAAGAACATTAAGGGCAATATCTTATGGGGTATCCTGATCACATGGATCTTGGGAATCATCTGTCAGCTTGCGGGACTCTATGTTCCCAATCCTGAGCTTGGATTCTACGGGCTTCTCCCGGACTTCAGCAACGGATTGTCAATACCGAGTATCATGCCCGTCATGGGAAAACTCCGGTTTAGCGGGATATTTTCACTGAATTTCATCATTGTGATCTTCGCATTTCTGTTCGTTGATATGTTTGATACCATTGGAACACTGATCGGTGTGGCTTCCAAAGCCGATATGCTGGATGAGGAAGGCAAGCTCCCAAGGATCAAGGGCGCGCTCATGGCAGACGCGATCGCCACAACTGCAGGCGCGGCGCTTGGTACAACGACAACTACCACATTCGTAGAGAGTGCTTCCGGTGTGACCGAGGGCGGCAGAACAGGTCTTACATCCGTAACGACAGCCATTTTATTCGGACTTGCCCTGTTCCTCTCTCCGATCTTCCTGGCAATCCCGTCATTTGCGACGGCGCCGGCGCTGATCGTAGTTGGTTTCTACATGCTGACCAATGTGGTGAATATTGACTTCAGCGATATATCAGAGGCGCTTCCCTGCTATATCTGTATCGCGGCAATGCCGTTCTTCTACAGCATCTCCGAGGGTATCTCCATGGGCGTGATCTCCTATGTGGGGCTGAATCTTCTGACAGGTAAGGCAAAGGAGAAGAAGATCAGCGTGCTGATGTATGTACTGGCAGTATTATTTATCCTGAAATATATCTTCCTGTAATATCAGGTACAGGGCATAACTCAATTTGGGACGTAGTAAAATCGAATTTTACTACGTCCCAAATTAATAATTAATAGGCAAGTCTGATAAAGTCAAGGAGTTGTTCTTCTGTCTCAATTGGTTTGAACCACGCCATAGAGTCAACTATCGGGAGCAATCTCTTCGCAACTTCCCCAAGGTCTTCTTCCTCTACCTTCTTCTTAAGCTCAGAAAGTCTTGTTGGAAGCCCAAGTTCTTTCCTATCCATTATCCTGAGTCTATAACTTCCTTGTCACCTCATAAGCGTCGCTGATCTGCGTGGTGATACTGCCAATTCCATTTTCCGCAATAATCTCGTATGTCTCAATTCCGCATCCATCCAATTCATTGCATATGGAAGGTCTCGCACGGAAACCGATTGCAATAATGACAGTATCAGCCTCCAGTTCTTTTCTATTGCCTTCTTTGTCAAGGACAATCGCACCCTTATCCGTAATACTCTCAAGCCTGTGCCCCATCATCTTATTCACATGATTGATATCTAGAAGCTCATTTAACATATTCCGAACCCAGAACGGCACACCTGTCGGGTCATTTGCACAGATATCATCCAATACCTCCACCAGATATACCTCTTTGCCTTCTCTCCCCATATCGTACGCCATCTCGGCTCCCACAAGGCCTCCGCCAACGATCACGACTTTCTTGCCTGCCTCCCTTTTTCCCAAAAGGATATCCGTACATGCAGCGGCTTTCTCGCTGTGGATCCCAGGAATTACACCAGGCATCAAAGGTTCGGATCCAACGGCAAAAATTACTGTATCAGGTTTGCGTTCCTTCAGAAACCCTGGCGTGGCTTCCGTATGCAGACTGACCTTCACACCAAGATCATCTAGTTCATTCACATACCATGCATTCAGATCGCGGATGCTCTGCTTGAAACTATGTACTCCTGCGTCGAACAGACGGCCGCCAAGTTTATCGTCTCTCTCGATCAGCTCTACCTGATGCCCGCGTACAGCCGCATTACGTGCCGCTTCCATACCGCAGACACCGCCGCCGACAATGATGACTTTCTTAGTCTGAATTGCTTTGGTCACAGGATACAAACCTTCCTTCATTCCCTCCGGATTCACCGTACATGTTGCAGAACCATTATTGAACGCAGACGCCATACAATTACCACATGCAATACATGGACGGATCTTCTCCGGTATACCCATTTTAAGCTTCTTCACATAGTCAGGATCTGCAAGAGATGCTCTTCCAAGAGCAATACCGTCCGCCTCACCATCTGCGACCGCCGCATCTGCCATATCCGGATCATCCATACGTCCTGCAACATATACTGGAATGGACACTGCTTCTTTTAACTGTTTGGAGAGCTTCAGATTATATCCCTTCTCGATATACGCAGGTGCCACACAGTAGTAAAAGGAGTCATAGATACCCGAATTCACATCCAGCATATCATAACCGTAGCTTTGCAGAAGTTTCCCTATCTCACATGCCTCTTCGATCGTTCTGCCCGCTTCATCTGAGCCGTCGATCGACGCCTGTCCGAATCCTTTGATCCAGGATTTCATTCCCATCCTGATCGAAACCGGGAAATTCTCTCCACATTCCCGCTTGATCCCTTCCACGATCTTCCTTGGAACTGTAAGTCTCTTCTCTAGCGTGCCGCCGTACTCATCGTCTCTCTGGTTGCTGATCGCCATCGCGAACTGATCCATCAGGTATCCCCAGTGCATCGCGTGCACTTCGACTCCGTCGAAACCGGCCTCATACGCCATCTTCGCTGTCTTAATCATATAGTTGATCTTAATCTCTATCTCCTCTGCCGTGATCTTCTCACAGATTTCCTCCGGATTTCCATATCTTGGGATTGGAGACGGCGTCTTCTGTCCTGGCTTCATACGTCCGTGCCCAAAACCGACCTGCATAAATGTCCTCGCCCCATATGCATGGATCCGCTGGGTCAGACGGCACGCACTCTCACGCCATTTTCCCGGTGCATAAGACGGCGGAACCACTCCATTGATCAGATCTGGCTTCTGAGCTTCCATATCTACTACCACGCTGCCCAATACGATCAGACCAAATCCCCCTCTTGCACGCTCCAGATAATACTCTATCGTATTGTTGGGATACTCCCCGCGGGTTCCCTGCATATCGCCCGTTCCCATTGCTGCGACTGCGAAACGGTTTTTGACAGTAAGACGTTTTCCAATCTTAAGCGGTGTAAATAAATGTTCGTAAGTCTTTCCCATCTTCATCTCCTCTTTCTTCCCGCTATACCAGATATTTCGCAAGAGATATCCTGAATAGCTGATAGATCTCATCCTGACCAAGCTTTTCCGGGTTCGCTTCCAGCCTCCAGGCCTGCTGAGTCATGAACATCTCCGTCCATTTATGAAGTTCTTCTTCGGTTACACTGATATTAACATCCCGGTTCGTAAGTTCTCTTACATAATCAGCAAACTCTGGCGCATTCCGGAAACCACATTTCTCAACGATGGGCTTTACCAGAGACTGATCCTTGAACGCTTTCAGGTATTCTCCAAGGAAGATACCGCAGGCCAGACCATGGCACACTCCTTTATAGTGGGAAAGCGGGTAACCCAGACCATGTGGAACCAACGTACAAGTCTGCTGGAATGCAATCCCCTGCATAAGAGAATGCTGGCTCATCTTCTCGTATTTATCCTCCGTCATTGTCCCCGCGAGGAGATCATCCTTGAACTCAGCAAAAATCCGAAATGCCGCGTCTGAGATCGCCTGGTTCATAACATTCGTATCCTTGTGAAGATATCCCTCCACTCCATGAGCAAGTGCATCGATGGCTCCCGCATCCAGAAGAAACTGCGGCGATCCTTCCAAATATGACGGGTCCACGAAGGAGAGCTCCGGATACAGCCACATATTCTGTGACTCCTTGGTATCCTTGTCTGCCCTGGTAAGTACTGCTCCGCCTGTCACCTCTGATCCTGTCCCTGCTGTTGTCGGAACCGTCAATACCGGTATGTCGCACATGTTTTTATAGTTATTCAGAAGTCTTCCCGGCCAGAAAAAGATCTGATATGGATCCCCGGGACCGTCATTAATATACTGTGCCAGGGACTTGGCAGAATCCATTGCTGATCCGCCGCCCACACCAAACACAAAATCCGGTACAAATCCCTCCAGAGAGTTATAGATATCAATGATACTCTCAACTGACGGATTCTCTTCTGCATGATCATACAGCCTGTAATCAATCCCAAGTTCTCTTAAGACTGATTCTGTATCTGCCAGCGCACGATTCTTACATCCCTCATTAAAATGTGTGGTTACGATCACCGCCTTCTTCCCAAGCCCATTGATCTTGTCTGCGTTCGCCTTCAAACAACCTTTACCAAAATATACACACGTCTGTGTGTCATATCTAAATGAACTCATTTCTATCTCTCCTGTTCTCATATGCACTCATATAACTGATCTATAAAAAGGCTCCGTTACATACCTGGAGAACCTGTCCTTTGACTGCTTTACCCATATCGCTCGCCAGATACAGACATGCATAAGCCTGATCTCTCGGGTCACATTCTGGTCCCGGGAAGTATACATAATGACCGCTGTGCTTCAGATATTCCGCACCTCCCGGCTGTTCGCCCGCAAGATTCTCCAAATGTGCCGGTGTCACAGTAGAGCCTGGTGCAACGGCATTGATCCTGATATTTGTTCCTGATAATCTCATTGCCACATTCTTTGTAAATGTATTAAGCCCTCCCTTAGTAGAACAATATGTAGCACCGCAGAACGGTCTCGTCCCATTAACGGAAGAGATATTAATGATCACACCGTCATTCTTCGGCATAAAATACTTAAGCGCCTCTCTCGTATACTTCATCGGTCCGCCCAGATTCGTTCTGAGAATATGATCCATCCACTCATCCGACAATTCGTCGATCATCGTCATCTCACCAATCCCTGCATTGTTGATCACAATGTCAATATCTCCAAAAGTGTCTATTGCCGTCCTGAATACCCGTTCTGTGTCCTCTGTCGAAGCAATGTCCGCCTGAACGCCTACGATATCCTCAAATCCTTTGGCCTTAAGCTCCTGCACAGCCTTATCAAGCTTCTCCTGCCCTCTTGCAGTACCGACAACCTTCGCTCCTTCCTCCAGAAATACTTCCGCCATGGATGTTCCCATTCCATAACTGATTCCTGTGATGATTGCAACCTTTCCTTCTAACATCTTTGCTTTCATGTTCTTATATCTCCTTCCTGTTTCATTCACCTTAACCGGTATTTTATTTTCTGATATTTATTATGTAGTAAATATATAGATATGTAAAATATCTATATTAGCTTGCCGTAATCGAAAATTTATATGATCCGTACGGTAAAATAATGATAAAATATACTTAATATATTTCAACTGGAGAGTGAATACAACCATGACCTTAATGCAATTAAAATATTTCTGTGAAGTTACAAAAACACGGCATTTTACTGCTGCTGCCAATAACCTGTATGTTGCCCAGTCAAGTTTAAGCCATGCCATCCATGAACTGGAAAGCGAACTGGGCGTACCGTTATTCATCAGATGCACGAATAAAAGCATTGCTCTCAGCAATTATGGACAGGCGTTTCTCCCCTTCGTCGAGAGCGCTCTGAAATCTTTAGACGAAGGAAAGAACGAGATAGAGAGTCTGAAAAGCCCTTTGCACGGGAACGTGAAGATCGCGTTCTTTTTCAGTGTCGCATTGACCACCGTTCCTTTCCTGATCCGTCAATTCCGTACTGACAATCCGGATAATCATATCAAATTCGACTACGAGGTCAATCATAACTGGACTGACTTAAGGGATCTTCTTCTGCGTGGACGGTGTGATCTTGTAATCTCCTGCAACAAACTATCCTCCAATATAGAATCCCGGCAATTTGCTTCCCAGAAGATTGTCCTGATCGTTCCCAGGTCACACCCTCTGGCAGCAAAACGCTCCGTAACAATTCAGGAGGTCCAGAATGAAACAATCATCGCGATCGACCCTTCTTCAAATCTGGATATGGCAATTAAAAGCATGTTTACAAACGAACAGATCACACCCTCGCTTTCTTATGTTACAGACTGGACTTCCTCACAGCTTCATATTGCTGCCGGTGACGGGGTCGGTTTCTCATCAGATGTGTCCGTGGATAACAGATATCTGGTCAAGCTTCCAATTGATCATCCTGACGCGGTCATGCCATTATATCTAAGCTGGCCCAGCAACCGAAAGCTCTCCCATGCAACCACCTTTTATCGGGATTATCTCTTGGAACTTGCCAGCCGGAAAGGAAGTCAGAATCTGATCTTTTAATATTACTTCTTCTTGATCACCAGATAAGTCCCCTGAAGAAGCAGTGCGCTTATCAGTATGAGTGTGAACATGATAACATACGAGAGAATATAATCTCCGGTCCTGTCGGCAAGAAACCCGGGTACCGTTGCAAAGATGAGTCCTCCCAAAGTCTGCATAGTCTGGAAATTCGAAACTACCTTAGGGTAATCCTGTTCTGTCGCAGATTCGATGGCAAAGGTTGAAGTCGCCACAGAAGCAACGGCCATTCCGAAACCAACCATGGCAACCGCTATGCAGGCAAGCAGGAATCCTGATGTCCTTGCCATACAGCAGAAGGCTGTTCCAGCAAGAGAAGTAAAGAACAGAAGAGAACAAGAACGGAACAGTCCGATCTTATCTGACAGCTGTCCGTAGGTACATTTCCCAACCGCAAGGCTGATCCCGAATAATGAAATAACTGTGGAGATTTGGCTGCTGTCAAATCCTACTGATTGGTATAATACAGACAGATGGCTGTGAAGATTGTTCGCGGCGGCACCAAGAAGCAGCCATCCAAAAGCCATAATAAGGATCAGAGGCCTTGCTGCGGTCCGGTCGGCATACACCTGCGGAGCATCCTCACTGTCCGCTCCCAGGGGAATCGTATGCAGGCATGCCGGTTCACTTCTAAGAACAAGCCATACAATAATTCCGGCAACAAATATAAACACCGCCTCTATAAGAAACGAAGAACGTAGCGTCAGGCGCTCCACCATAACAGTGATGATCGGCGACGCGATAAAGGTTGATACTCCCGTAGACGCCATAACGATTCCAAGAGCAAGTCCCCGGTGATCATTGAACCATCTGGAGATCAGAATAGACGCCGGGATCATACCTCCGAATCCATAAGCTGTTCCCGCAATTGCCGCAGCAATACAGTATCCGATAAAGCTGTCAGCGAATCCGAATATCATAAACGCAGCAGAACATACGATCATCGCGGCAGTTGCAACCCTCCGGATCTCAAATCTGCGGAGGAATGAATTAACGAACAGCATACTTAGCACACCAAAAAGACTGCGGACAAATACGATCATTGAGATCTGGACATTCGCCAGCCCTTTCATACTGATCAGATATGGCAGATAGGTGGAAAACCCGGTAGAACCAAGTCCTGCCGTACAGAACATAAGCAAAGTACATCCAAGACAGATGAACCAGGAATAATGTATCTTTTTCATAACTTTTAACACTCCTTTATCAATGATGATTTAAGCGCCCGTATGTACGGACGCTTATTTTGTCGTATGTTAATTTAACGGAACTGATAACTGGAAAGGCTTGCTTTTGCAAATGCGCCTGCCCGGAATATCCATGCTCCATTCTTGGCATCATTGGTACAAATAAAGATCTCATTCGTACCTGGACGGATAGCCGTATGTGTAGTTCCAAGATGGTCTCCATTTTCTCTGCCCGGAAGTATGATCTGTCCGATCAGCCAGCCAGCCTTGTTGAACACCAGAACTCTCCCCTGATCATACATAGAGACATATAAGTTATCGTCATCATCAATCTCACAGGAATCACATACGCCCCCGCCGGTGAAATAATACGGAATGTGAACGCCAAAGGGTACGATATCCGTAGGACCGCCTTCTGGATCCAACGAAACTCTAAGAAGTCTCATTGCGCTTGATTCCGTGATCCATATCGTCTTCTCATCCTTTGATAGTGCTACTCCGTTTGGAGAGCATAATTTATCAAGAAGCGGGGTCACCGTCCTACCGTCCGGCGATACATAATAAACTCCGCCGACGGGATCGCTCACACTGCCGTACATATGCGTGTAATAATATCCTCCGTTCGAATCAAAACACATATCATCTACCACGTGCCCCTCTAACTCAATCCGATAGTCCGTTCCATCTGGATTGCAGGAAAATACATACCCTTTCTCAAAAACCGGCCCTACACTTGGAATGTATATCCTTCCATTCTTATGTGGTTTGACAGCGGACATAGCTCTCTTCTCAGGGTCTTCGTAGATCACAACATCCTCTTTTGTCTCTACATTTACCCTGTGAAGCTTACTTGCCAAAGCACCTGCTTCCACAAACCAGAAATATCCTTCTCTGTCAAAATTAGTCCCTTCAAGATCACTAAAACAAGTCTGTTCTACCTTAAGCCAAGGTTCGGCGGTTACTGTCTGTACCGCTGCCTCCTGCGGTGGAATTGGGGCAATCTTGTCCTCCGGTCCATATTTTAAGGTCGGAATATAATTATTGATCATCGTGCTATTCTCCTTTTTAATTATCATCTTTATCTGGCGGAGCAATCGGCAGTACAAAGCACACAACAGTCATAATTATAAATATAATCAGTGCTACGATATAAGAACTCTCCGCATCTGAGGATCTGTGAAGGATCCCATGGCAAATAGAAATAAAATACGTTGATAAGAATATTCCAAGCTGCAGCATAACAAGAAGCCATGTTGAACCGGAAGCCATCGCTGCCGGAGGTGCCACCTGCGCATTGTATACCTGCATGATAGAAAAATATGTATTGAATCCAACACCGGCAATAAATACACCAGCGAACAGTGTTGGTATACTCGGCATAAACAGTGTAAAGGCAATCCCAATCACTACCATCAGACAGAGAACTGCTACAGTCTTCTTCTTCAGAAGATTCTGAATCTTATCCAAAATGAGGTTAGACAGCACGCCTGCCAGCGTATAGCTGGAAAGAATCGTTCCCGCTACTACCGCATTCCCGATATTCTTATCAGCCATATAGGTCGTAAGAGCCGACAACAACGGATATACCGCGAAACAGAATACCAGCATCATCCCGATATAGAAATACATTCTCCAGTTAAATTTACCCTTCTCTTTTGGTATATCCGTACTCTCCTGGATTGTTTCCCCGCCATTTTCAGGCTCTCTTAAGAAGAACAGCATTAAAATAACTGGAATAAATGCAAATGCATCAAATAAAAACGCATGTCTCCAGCTAATAGTTGCAAAATATCCAACCACAGGACTCGCCACAGTTGCACCAAGGGTCCATATTACTGTGCCATATCCAATAAACTGGGTCTGCCGGTTCTCCGGCACAGAGCCTACCAGCAACGGATTCCTGATTCCTAAGAATCCCACACCAATACCAACTAATGCCCGGAAGAAAATAATCATATTAAAATTGCTGTTCAAGAAAAAGGGTGCAACTCCCCCTGCTGCGATCAGCAGAGTTCCGAATATTGCACAGAAGCGATAACTCAGCTTCTTACCTACGATTCCTCCGATCACAAGCATCACCGGAAGACTCGCAAGCGGCGGCAACGTCACCACCAGGCGAACCGTCGATGCAGACAGATCCGGGAATGCGGACATGATCACTTCCATCGCCGCATTCATAAATGTTCCTGCTCCCGCAAAGAAGAACACAGACAGTACTGCTACATAATTCATGAAATTCATCTTTTTCTTCACAACAGTTCTCCTATTCATATAAGAAATCCAGAACCGCTTTGCGGAATTTCTGGTAATAATCCTTCTCAAAGAAGAATCCGTGTCCTGCACCCTTGTAATTCACACAGCGGGAACCTTCCGGGAGTTTTGACAGTATCTCATCTACTCGTTCCTGTGTAGAATAGATATCATCTGAACCCTTGATCACCAGTGTCTTTGCCTTAATCGGATCCGCATTGATCAGCCACTTATCCCCTGCCGTATAGATCTCCCTGTTGGGAGCCATCGGTTTATCCGTTCCCAACGCATGCTTGAACACATCATGCATTGCACGGTCTACTACGCACATCTCCGTTACGGTCAAATCAAGTTCATCTGCCTGATCTCCGTCCTTCGTGGCAACTGCTCCGCTTGCTACTCCCACATGACGGAACAGACGAATTGCGAAATCATACCAGATCGTCATCTTATCATTTGGAAAATCTGCATCTGTCTGGCACAATCCTGTTCCTCCTGTTACCGGTGCAATCATGACAAGCTTCCCAACAAGATCCGGTCTCTTTCCTGCTGCCGTAGAGGTCGTCATCGTACCCCAGGACCATCCCATCAGATCCACCTTCTCTACACTTTGCGTCTCAACAATGGTCTCCATGGCCGTAACCACATCAATAGAGACATTCTCTGTTGTACACTCCCAACCGCAATCATATTCCTCAGAATGTCCATGTCCCCCCGCATCCAGAAGCCACACTGTATAACCTTCTTTCGCAAACTGACGCGCAACGCTATAGTCCTTCACATCAATGTCGAATACGTGAGATGCAAGTGTGATCCCGTGCAGGCAGAGAATATTCCTATCCTGCTCACTGGACTCACAGGTGTATTTCTGTAAGTACAACTTCTTTCCATTATCTTTTCTCTGACAAGGAATAACATCAATCTGGTATCTCATAATTTTTCTCCTCCTACTATTTGATTACGATTTGTTTTTCTGATATTCATTATGAGGTAAATAACTGCATATGTAAAATATCTATAATAGCTTGCCGTAATCGAAAATTTATATAACGTAACTTTCCTACTTCCTACTGATATAAACAGGAGAGACGATCTGATGCCCATCTCTCCCTATACACTATTCTTCGTCATAGATCATTCCCAGCACCTTCTCAACATCAGCTTTGCTTTCATGGATCGGAGGGGTCCAGAGCCTTGACTTGAAATCATCCAATGTGATTGGAACAGCCTTTTTAACAAAGGTCTCTCTATCATCGTGAAAGCCATTTTCCTCCATTGCCTGTCTGAGTGGTTTTAAGCCTAGGCGTTTATAATAATCTAGAAATGCATCTGCGACACGATTCCCATCCACAAGCCTATCACCAATGACCGGAACTCCAATCTTCCCGGCAATAGCACGAATGGACTCTGCCGCCTTATCTGACTGCGCAAAATGACGAATCAAAGCAGGTAATACAATTGCCACTGCATGACCGTGCACGATATGGTATAATGCTCCTACCGCGTGTGCCGCCGCATGACCATTTGCAGCACCGCCGTTGCACAACGCATTATGGGCCGCCCAAGATAACTGTTCACGTGCTTCTACATTCTGAGGCTCCTTGACCGCGATTGGAAGCCATTTCCACGCGCGTTCGATACAGTCCAGTACGATCAGCCTGGTATATTCATTCTGTCCGACTCCGATTGCCATCTCCACACTGTGTCCTAAAATATCAATCCCGCAACATACGGTCGGACGCGGCGGCATCCCCACTGTCAGCAATGGATCGACGATTGCCATATCCGGAATCGTATTTTCATTCCCAATGCTGAATTTCAGATTCAGAGATGTACTGCTGATGACACCTGTAATCGTACACTCCGCGCCTGTACCGGAAGTCGTAGGAATTGTAATCAGCACTGCCGGACGTCGGTAGCTTTCTTTCATCAACGTCCCCTGTTTGCTGTAATCATGAAGTTCCTTGATCTCTCCTTCTACACCTGCCATGATACATCCCACCTTGGCCGTATCCATACTGCTGCCGCCGCCAAGACCGATCACACCATCATATTTGTTAGCCATGATCAGTTCCCGCACCTGCAGACATGTATAGTCCGGCGGTTCCGGCTGACATCTGTCATACAGGTCACATTTGATTCCCTCTGCCTCTACCAATTTGATTACTCTGTCTGCCATCCCCAGTTTCGCAATTCCGGCATCTGTAACTACCAGACAATTTTTCACACCGAAATCTGCAAGCTTTTTTCCAACTACCTCGATAGAATTATTTCCAAAAATAATGTGGGGCACTCGATTCTTCTCATATGATCTCATATTATCACTCCTAACTTTTAATGCAAATTTATTATTGTGATGTATATCCTCCGTCTACCGGTATACTCTGTCCCATAACAAACGTAGAATACGGACTGCACAGCCAGATAACCGCACCTGCAATCTCCTCAGATGTTCCCATTCTCTTTGCAGGAATTGCTTCCACATATCCATCCATGAGATCCTTTTCCTTCTCAATCATCTTCTCAACCATCGGCGTATAGATAGTTCCCGGACAGACGGCATTGACGCGGATTCCCTGGCTTGCATACTCCAGTGCAACACTTTTTGTCATACCAAGGATCCCATGCTTTGCGGCATGATAAGCACTTCTTCCTGGATTGCCTACCAACCCGCCAAGAGAAGAACAATTTACAATAGAGCCACCCTCGCCCTGCTTCTCTAACTGGGCAATCTCATACTTCATACATGCCCACACTCCCCGGCAGTTGATATTCATTGTTTCTTCATAGTCCTCCAATGTCATCTGTGCTATATTTACCGCATCTTTCATAATCCCTGCATTATTGAACGCGAAGTCCAGTCTTCCAAATTCCTCAACTGTTCTTTTTACCAGCATCCGGCAATCTTCTACCCTGGCAACATCACAGTTGACAGAGATTGCTTTATATCCCTGATCTCTTAATTCTTTTGCCTCATTTACCGGCTCATGCCGTCCGGCGAGTACGACTGCTGCTCCAAGCTGTGCAAATTTCTGTGCGGTAACAAGACCCATTCCCGTTCTTGCTCCTGTGACAATAGCTACCTTTCCTTCAAACATCCTCTTATCTTCCATCCGTATGCTCCTTTCCAATCTGTGGATTTATTGATATTTTATCTCCTTGATCACTTCTAAGCAAATACTTACAATTCATATCTAGTTATGCTTATAAGGCAAATCTAATCTTCATTTATACTTTTTTATCTGATAGATACTGGTTATTTTTAATAAATTATGGTACGATGATTCATATAATTCAATGTATTAGGAGATAGCCTATGGAAATCCGTGTTCTCAATTACTATCTGGCAGTGGCAAGAGAAGGCAGCCTTACTGCAGCTTCCAGGATCCTGCATATTACACAGCCGACACTGTCACGTCAGCTTAAAGCTCTGGAAGATGAATTAGGACAAAAACTTTTTGTGCGCACCAATTACAATATTAAACTTACAAAAGAAGGACGTCTTTTTCAGGAACGAGCCCAGGACATTGTAGATATGGCTAACAAGACCTTATCAGAATTCCATACTATGGAACAAAACGAGATAAGCGGGGATGTCTATATCGGTGCCGGCGAGACAGAAAAACTGGAATATTTTGCAGGTATCATCAAAGAACTTCAAACAAAATATCCCGATGTGAGATATCATTTTCACACCGGGAATCTAAGCAATATTACGGAAAGACTTGATAATGGATTAGTTGACTTTGGAATCGTATTCCAGGAATATGACGCCGTCAGATACAATTACCGGATTCTGCCTGACCAAGATCTCTGGGGTGTGATCATGCGCAGAGACAGTCCGCTAGCCTTAAAAGATCGGATCACCCCGGATGATCTGAGATATCAGCCTCTCATTCTCTCCAGACAGGCTTCTGACAAAGAACTGTCTAACTGGTTCGGCAAGAAATATCGATATCTTAATATCGTAAGTACTTATGATCTGTTATACAACGCTTCTCTCCTGGTAAAAGCCGGCGTTGGATACGCAATCGGCCTCAAAGGAATCATCAACACGGATGCGGAAAGCCTGTTTTGTTTCCGGCCTCTTTCACCGTCACTTAAGACGAATATTATCCTGCTCTGGAGAAAACATACAATCTTCTCCAAAGCAGCAGAAGTATTTTATAACCGGATTATGATAGATTTTGAGAAATAATGGTTGCAATCTTTTCCCTTTTCCAAAGGCGATCTTAATCCGTACTTGTATTTTCACACAAAAAAGTACAGTGATCCAGCTGCATTATTATAGCAATATGAGACATACTTTCGTTTTCACTGATCATTTCCCAAATACCCGGACTGCCTCCTTCATATTCTCCACGATCGGCACCTCGAACGGACAGCGTTTCTCACAAGACTTACATCCCACACACTCCGAAGCCGTATGCTCAAGCACAGCATAGTGTTCCCGCACCGTCTCCGGCACCCCGCCCTGTGCTTTCGCAAGATTCAAGAACTTCGTCACCGTCGCCACATCGATTCCCTTCGGACACGGCGCACAGTGTCCGCAGTACATACAATGCCCCTTCCAGCTGATCTTCGGGAAAGAAGAAAGCGCCGCCGCATAGTCCTTTTCTTCTTCCGATGCTTTGGCATACCCGGCGCTCTGTTCCAGTTCTTTCACCGTATGGGCACCGGCAAGCACTGTCGCCACTGCCGGACGTGTCAGGGCATAATGCAGGCATTGATAAGGCGTCAGCGCTTTTCCCGCCGGTGACCCCTGCTCATCCAGAAGATCTCCGCCCCCGTATGCCTTCATCACGGTTATTCCTACGCCCCTCTGACTGCACAGCTCGTACAGCGCCTCCCTGTCCGGATCCATATTGAGAAGATGTTTCTCATAATTCTTCTCGTCCCACAGCGATTCACAGTCTTCCCCCGCCGGCTGCAAGTCGTAACAAGGATTCACACTGAACATCAATACTTCGATCAGACCGCTCCTTACTGCTGCCATTGCCACTTTCGGATTATGGCTGCTCAGACCTATATGCCTGATCCGGCCGATCTTCTTAAGTTCTTCTGCATATTCCATTACCGGTCCGTTCACAATATCATCCCAGTCTTCCATGGAATCCACATAATGGATCATTCCCACCTCAACATAATCTGTCTCCAGATTCGCAAGCAGATCTTCGAATCCTTCCTTTACTTCCTCCATGACTCGGGTCCTCTTGTACTGCCCGCCCTTCCACACCGTGCAGAGGTGCCCCTGCAGGATGAACTGATCCCGCCTTCCACGCATCGCCTCCCCAACCAGGCGGCGGACTGCCGGATTGGGCATATAGAGATCTATGTAATTGACCCCGCATCTTGCCACTGTATCCATCAACTCCTTCGTATACGCTCCTTCATGATCCACGAAGCCTTCACATCCCATCCCGATCTCACTGACCTTAAGACCGGTATTTCCTAACTCTCTGTATAACATACGCTTATGCCCTCCTTAGAATAGTTGAATCAATTATATCACCTGGAGCCAGCTTCAGGTCAAGCAAATATACTGATTCCGGTTTACATCTACAGCCCCGTATTCATTACCTGTTCCAAAAATTCGTTGACACAAATTAATCCTCTGCTTCAACCACCACCATGATCTCCGTCACGCTTCCATTCGGCAGCTCCTTCGCACCGACCGCCATTCGCACCGGCAAAGCGTCGCTGCCATACAAGGTCTGAATTAATTCTGTCGCGCCGTCCACAGCATTGGGATAATCCCCGCAGCCGTCCGCACAGCGGACGAATCCTATCATCTGGACAAACTGCTTCACCCTGTCCAGATCCCCTAACTCCTCTTTTAGGGCGGCGAGAGATTTTAAGATACTGCTCCTTGCCCCCAGGCGAGCTTCCTCCATTGTAACATCTTTCCCAAGGATACCCTTATTTTCTGATGTCCGTCCCGCTACATAGACCAGATTGCCGACCTTCTTCGTGAGAAGATACACATTTCCCGGTGCTTCTGCCTGCGGTAATTCAAGCCCTAATTCCTGTAATTTCTGTTCAACTTTCATACTATATTTCTCCTCCTGCCAAAGCTATTTTTTAATTATAACATCATTGTATAAGCACCATTCTCAAATCTATCCAAATGTTAATTCCATCAATTCTGCTGCAATATGTCTCCCCTTCACACGCATCATACTGTCTTCGATTCCTTCTTTAGACAATAGATTCCTATTTCCATACCACACCAATTCCTGGTCTATGATCGCGAAATGTTCGCAAGTCTCTTCCACTGTTTTTATATAGAATCCAGCCTGTCTCATGTCTTCATGTAATCTCATCCAATAAGCAGCATCCCCATAACCATAAGCATCCGGCGCCCATGTCACAACTGTAACCTCCACTCCCTGAGCCTGTTTTTCTTTCAGCAAATCCATAAGTTCATATATTTTTGCTCCACTGATAGACGGGCTTGAAATGATTATCCTATTATCTGCCTCTAAAAGATCTTTTTTATAAACTTCCCGATAATTTTCACTGTCAAATATAGCATTTGCACTTTGTTTCTCACTACACAGTCCACTGCACACCTCATATCCGATCTGCTTATATGCCCTTAGGCGTTTGGCATACATTCTATCAAACATTGAAATATGGCTGTCTACATAATCATAGACGATCACATTGGTTTTTCCTTCATAATCCCGGTTCAATCTTCCGGCATATTGCTCTACTACACTTTGATATGAAACCGGAGTTGCCATTATCAATGTATCCAGCCTTGGAAAATCAAAACCTTCTCCCACAAGACTGCCCGTAGCGACTATAATCAATGTTTCTTCTGCTGTTACTGATTGCAATTGTTCCCGAATGTTCCTATGTTCATTTTTAGAATTGTTCCCTGTCATAAGAAACACCTTATCTGCATAATCCTTCACACGGCCATATATCTTTTCTGAATGATCTCTATATTTTGACAACACTACCGGTGTCCTGCCGGCTGCAATGCATTCTTTGATATCAGCTATAATCTGTTCATCTCTTATTTCATTATGTCTGATAATCTCATAGGCCTCATTAGGGTGCATCTTATCTGCAACTCCTCTTGGCGGTACTGCCCTTGTAAATCTCGGATACACCAGATGTTCTATCCCCTGTGCTTCTGCTCTCTCCTTTGCCGTATAACTATATCTGATTGGACCAAGCAACATGTAATTAATCTTTTCCAATCCATCCGCCCGCTTAGGAGTCGCAGTGACACCATATACATATTTTGCTTTCACTTCTTTTAAAACATTTGCAATCGTATCGGAAGCAGCATGATGACATTCATCCACGATCACCATTCCATATTGTTCCAACAGATGATGCCATATCCCCTTTTTACACAAAGAACCTGCCATGGCAATATCTATAATTCCTGTCATCGAGTCATGCGCTCCCTGTAATTTCCCGATCAGACTCTTCCTCACCCTGATCCGGCCGGTTTTTGTCTGATACTCCGGTAATTCTTCATGTATTTCAAGAAATCGTTCCAATGCATTCTTCCATTGTTCTAACAGGGAAGAGGACTCAATGAGGACTAAAGTATTCACCTTTTTCTCTGCAATAACTGCACTGCATACGACCGTCTTTCCAAAGGCAGTTGCCGCATGCAGAATTCCGTTGTCGTACTTTATCAATTCCGCCAACGCCGGTTTCTGCTCTTCCCTTAGTTCTCCTTTAAATGAGACATCAATAGGTCTCCCTGTTTGTCTCTCATCACTTATTTCATAATCGATCTTAGCGTTCTCTGCCTTTTCTATCAGTGCATTATACAAGCCTCTGGGAATCTCGATATATCCGCTCAAATGATCCTTCCCAAGATAAATCCACTGAGAAGTAGCGAAATTAGCCGTTCCTATCGCCTTATTTCTATAATAAATCGGATTCCTGACAGCCGCCATTCTTCGTATCTTGTTCTGAATAGCCGGTTTTAAATTCAAACTATCCACATAAATTCCATTCGAAAGGGTAATACTCAATCTACCATCTACATCTGCTCTATTAAATGGCCGTTCCTGCTTCCACGGTTTATCTCGATTTTCTCCATCTTCACAAGCCGTATCCCAGATCCCAGATATAGACCACTCTTTTATCTTAGCTTCTATAAATTCAGCAGATAATCTTGGTTTCTTCCACAATACTTCCCATTGATTCGGATAAGCATTCCAATTGCGGTCTATAAATGCGCTGTTCCCATTCTGCAATGCTTTTCCCTGCAGAGGAAGCGCGATCAGATTCCCCACACCGCCCTCCGGAAGCGCATCCTGAGCGGGAAGCATACGGTCATAATATTTAAAAGATTTCAAATTCACCTGCTCTGCACCCTTTTCCAACAAGGCAAAGCCAAACTTTCTTACCAGAGACGCCGGAAGCGCATGATTAAAGAAAATCCATATATGTGCTCCTCTGCCTGACCGGGACCTTTCCACCAATGGATCAATTCCATTCAGGTTGCATATTGTCCTCATGGCTTCCACTTCTTCTATCCATGTATCATCTGTATTCGCAAAATCATGCTTTTCCGCCCCTTTCTCATGATTATCAAAATCATACACCAGAAAACGGCATGTTCCATTCGTCAATAATGGATACACACCGATAACATCCAAAGCATAATAAGACTTTCCCCGCAAATGCTCTAAAATGTCAGCCTTGGTCAATTGCTTATACATCTGGTGCGAACAATCCTTGCACTTCATTTTCTGCTGATGTTTCTTGGGGCAGACCTCTTTCCAAAAATTATGGCATTGGGTAAAATACCCCGCCTCTCCTGTTGATTTCTTCTCATTCCTCTTCGCATAGACATCCTGCCGTCCCCAAAATCTGGCATAGAAGAAATTCGCCATTTTCTCTGTTATTGTATCGGGATGGATAATTCTTCCTCCCTGGTTTGGATCATATTCTTCTGATCTGTCAACCTCTTTCAAACGGCCTATTTCCTGAACATAAGGAATATTGCAGCGATCCAGAATGTTCTTTAGTATTTGATTTTCCAGCTGTAGATCATTGATCTGTTTTTGCAATAAACTGACATTTTCAATGGCGTTTCTCATAGATTAAAACTTCCTCTATCTTATTCCTTCTTATGCCATTCTTTGGGATCCTTGTTACTTTCGGTCATTCCAGAAAACGACATAGGCAGCTGTTCCGCCTGTTTCCTCTCGCCGCCATTAACTCGCCTCGAATCTTTGCCATTCGGGTAATTGTTGATTTGCCACTTCCATTTGGACCGGCAAATACAATGATTTCCGGAAGCCTTACCACGTCATTTCCAGAAATACTCGCGCCTCCCGTCCGGATATTCAAGGTACGCCTTCTTGGTTTCATCGTCATATCCTGCGACAGGCAAACCCTTTATCTTTCTTACTTCATTATCAATTCTTATGGATTCCCTAAATCTTACCGTTAACTCCTCGTCAGAGAGTCCGCAGGTGGAATCCAATTCATTTAGAACCGTCATTGGCTAATCTCCTTTCTGAATCTTGTATATGTTATGCATATAAACGATAATTTACTTCAGCAGGCAGTCGCTTTGTATGAACATCTCCTTCAAGACTCCGAGTGACCGGTGGCTACAATTCTGGATATAGCAGAGAAAGTAGCTATGGGACCTTTTGAATCAAAGATCAAGGTGAGTCAGTGTCCACCGTTGCAAGAGCAATTGATCTGGCAAGAACAGATACATCCACTGTTAGGGTCCTGGTCACCGTATCTTCCGACATCCCCTCCCAGACTTCTGTGTCGCCAGCATGTCCAAAGAGACCGACACTAATAACAATATTCCCCGTCAGTGTCAGATGTTTCTGCGCCTCCATAAATGCATCCTTAAACCGGGTACTGCCGCATAGGGTAATAACCTTATATTTTCCTACCATACTTATACCACCGCACTGTACATCTTACTGCCTGCAAACTCCCCGGCTATAAAATAATTGTATAACACAGTTTCGAAAATCCGATTAGAGATTACGGCCATATCATTTTCATTTATATTTTAATCCAACAGATATCCTGCTTCATAGGAACATTCCAGATAACTAGGATTTTGATAATAAATATCCGTTTGAAAATCTGATATTTTATCGCTAATAAAAGATGAGAAGATTTTTATCAATTCATCTACCTCTCTACCTGGTTTTGCACAATCCTCAATCATAATACTATATAATTTTCCAATATCCATAAAACTTGGGATTGCATATTTACAGTCTGTGATGGTATCAAATTCTCCATCAGATATTCCATATTGTTCTATTATTTCATCGCTTACCTGTTCAAAAGAAAGACAATGGTTCACTTCTGCATCATATAATTGCTTCTCAATTCCTTCTTTTCCTAATGCTTCCGCAATAACTCCCCGCTTATTTTTCGTCTGACGAGCGATATGCTCGATTAACGAACATACATAAAAAAAATCATTTCTTTCTTTTTTGGTCATAAACAATCTCACTCCTTTCGAAAGTCAAACAATTCAACGCTGACAGCGTATGAAAGCTCATCTGATGTGTGGGGTATCTGAATTCAACCAATACCCAAAATTGTTTTCTACTTATCCTTCCTGCCAGAAAATCATTTACATAATTCCATATCGTATCATCAGCCATAGGACCTTCTACAATATCATAATGATGTGTTTCACCACTTCTGCATCTTGCAATAAAATCTAACCATTCATCTGTCATCTGGTCAAATTTTAAAATTGACAATTTCCCAACAGGCTCATATGAATAATAATTGATAATTGGATTTCCTCTTCCTCTATTCGCCCATCGTACTGCCTGTTCAAAATTATTTGTACAATAAAATCCCCAAGAAAAATCTTTCGTATACCTTGTTTTGCGTATTTCTGGAAATTCAACAACTTCTTTACTTGCATGATAAAGAGTCATAATATTTATCACCTCAGCTTCCTAATTAGATCACACGTGATCTGTCTCCAGATATTCCACGCTCTTTCCCGTCTTCCTGGCATATGCAATCTCCGACCGGGTACTGTCACCGATATATCCCCCAACATTGATCACATAGATCTCATCAGCCATATCAATTTTACGCTTGTGCATATCATCAAGCATTTCCTTTGTCCTGGTCACCATGTCTTCCGACATCCCCTCCCAGACTTCTGTGTCACCATCATGTCCAAAGAGACCGACACTGATAACAATATTCCCCTCCAGTGTCAGACGCTTCTGCGCCTCCATAAATGCATCCTTAAATCGGGTGCTGCCGCATAGGGTAATTACCTTATATTTTCCTACCATACTTACACCACCGCACTGTACCCCCGCACTGTACATCTTACTGCCTGCAAACTCCTCGGCTATAAAATAATTGTATAACACGGTTTCGAAAATCCGATTAGAGATTACGGCCATATCATTTTCATTCTTGATAAACCCAAACATGGCCGCTATCTTCAGATAACTGTTCGTCGCGATATACGGAATCGTTTTTCCCGTAAACAACAGTTCATACAGTATCTCCCTAAGCTCCGGGTAGAGTTCCAATTTTCTTATTAAGGACTGGTATAACGTATTATCCTCTTTTACGATCATTTTCTCGGCTTCATAGAATCCTGCTTCTGACCACGCGCTGCTTTGATCCCGGAACTCTTCTGTTCCGGCAATCCGCCCGTCCAGGTAACTGCAGAACCGGGATACCAGATATGGATAACCCGAAGTATACTCATAGATCATACTCGATATCCAGCTGATGTCCATACCCGTCTGATGATCCATCTCGTATTCCTTAAGCATCCCCTCTATATCCTCCACTGAGAAACTCATATCCACAAGAAAATCTGCCGCAATGTTCCACGGCGAGTTTTCCTTATGTTCTTCCTGGGGACGAATCTTACTCTTTACACTGCGAACATCATAAACACCGGCAAGGATCACCGACTGAAACACCGGCATATTCCGTCTCTTAAGATAATAGAAGCGAAGTTGGGCAAGAAAATCTATAAACACCTGGTTATTGGAAGCCGCATCCACTTCATCAATGATCAAGACAATCCTCTTTGCCAAACTTCTGCACAACTGTGATAAAGTTACGAATAATCTTGACAGAGTCGCCCCTCTTATATTGCCTGCTGAATACTGTCTTAGCTCTTCTTCTATCTCAACAGGTATATCTTCTGTGTATAAAAGCAACTGCCTGGAAAAAGCTGCAACAAAGCTGTATTCCGACTCAAAATCAGCATAGCTTAACCCCTGGAAATCCAGACTAATAACTTTATAATCTGCTTTCAAGTATTCTGCCAGAGCCATTAACAGCGTAGTCTTCCCATACTGCCTTGCCCTGTTAACGGTAAAATATTTCCCCGCATCTACCATCGCTTTGACTTCTCCTAGCCGGGCTGTCAGATCGACCATATAATGCAGCTCCGGATCACAGCATCCATCGGTATGAAATGTTCTGTCCACTATCCCACACTTCCTTTCCCTACCTTACAATTATAGTCAGTATAACATACCCCAACCTCCGCCCGCAACCAAAAAGGCAGGCCCTTTCCGCCTGCCAGACTGCCGAAACCGCCGCTCCTGCTGTCTGCCGGAAAACACCTGCCTTTTTGCATATTCTTTTGATATTTGCATCATAGGATAGTATTAAAACGCATCCTCGATCTGCCCGATCAATGTCTCAATCTCGTCCCTGTCAACCAGGAACCGCTCTTCCCCATTGATCTCAACAGAATCATATTCATCATCATAAGAATAATAACTCACCTGCACCTTCGGCGCCCCCTCGATATTCCGATGGAACACCACCGTAAGCTCCGGTTCCTCCTTATCACTTCTGCCGCCGTCCATCTCCGAAGCCAGCATAACCCCCGAGATTGCCTGATACAAGGCGGCGAACTCCTTCTTATCGACCTCTTTTTTCCCAAACCTATAAGAATCCGACGACGCGTCTACCGAGATCTCATACTGGCGGTTTTCCGCCGTTATCTCCATACGGTCAAGGGTATCCGCCGAGATCAGCACCGGAATCTTCAAGATATAGTCATAAGGCTTGCGGTCATAGATCATCCGGATCGTTTCCGCCGGAAGGAGATAGACCTGTTCTTCTTTCCCTGCAACTGCCGCATAGCGTCCGCCCTTGCCGTCTTCCTTCCCAAGGATCACCTCAACTGCCGTATCGGCATCTTCCGTTCCCTGCGCCTTTGCATTATCCGCGGTATCCACATATTCTACCCTGTAGCTCATATCAGACTCCTGTATCCCGGTATCGGTCCCTTCCCCAACCTGGACAGGCGTATCGAATGCGAGACCACACAGTTCTCCAAACATCTCGAACATAACCTCTGTATTCATGGTCGCGTTCTCATCATATGGATTCAACACCTCCCAATAGTCGAAATCCATCTTATAATCCGCCGGTTCTCTCGATATCAGAAGGAACTCCTCCCCATCCCTCCTAAGCGAGACACTTCGGATCCCGTTGGGGATAAACTGCGGCTTGTCTGCCTGCTTTAACTGCTTCTGCGCTTCGCTCTCCTTCTGCTTCGCATCCTTCCCATTCCGAATGTCTTCCCGATCTGCAGTATCCTGGGATTCTCCCTGAATCTGTCCCTGATTCCCGCCTTCTTCCTTCTTCCCGGAGCATCCGGCCGTAAAAAGAAGTATCATACATATTGCCAACGCCGCAATTCTTTTTCCTGTCTGTCTTACCATCCTGCTTTTTCCTTTCCCTGCCCCCGGCCCGGCAGGCATAAACTGCGCTTTCGCTTCACAGCCTGCCCAAGACCTTCGCATTCAATGATCCATATATCTCTAGTACAGCATTGCAATGCTATACTAACGTCACCGTAATCTCCGCCGTCTCTTTCCCGGTAAGCTTGCGGCTCCTTGCATCCGGCTGAGAACATCCTGCGAACAGCTTGAAATTCCTGCTGTCAATATGGCGCTCTCCCTCTTCGTCCACCACGCTCATCGCCCGGTTTGAAACCGTCATTTCCACAGTCTTCTCTTCCCCTGCCTTTAAGGCAATACGTTTGAATGCGCACAGATTATAATTCGGCACGGCAAGCTTAGAATCCAGATCTTTGATATAGATCTGTACCACCTCATCCGTATCCGTATCTCCCTCATTCTTAAGAAATACTTCTACCCGGATATCCGACTCCTTCGTCACCTCGCCTAATACCTTCGCTTCCTTCACCTCAGTATCCCCGTAAGTAAGACCATAACCAAAGGGATACAGCGCCTCCTGCTCCATATAACGGTAAGTACGGTTCTTCATGGAATAATCCGTGAATTCCGGCAGGTCTTCAAGATCTTTATAGAATGTGATCGGCAGCTTGCCTGACGGCGATACATTTCCAAAGAGGATATCTGCTACCGCTCTTCCGCCTCTTGCTCCCGGATACCATGCCATCAGAACCGCGTTACAATGTTCTTCGGCATAGTTCAGATCGATCGCACTGCCCGCCATGAGAACAACGATGGTCGGCTTGCCTACCGCCGTTACCTTCTCGATCAGCTCTTCCTGTACCTTGGGCAGATGCAGATCCTTCTTATCGCCGGATGCATCGCTGTTTCCGGCATCTCCTTCTTCGCCCTCCAGCGTCTCATCCAGTCCCACGCATATGATCACCACATCACTGTGCTCTGCCGTGATCACAGCTTCCGAGATCCTGTCCTGGCTCCACGCAAGATTCTCCACACGGTCCTTCTCCAGATGACAGCCCTCAGAGAACAACACACGTACATCGTCGCCCACTTCATCCTGGATTCCCTCCAGAACTGTGATATAGCGGGAAGCCGTCCCATGATAATTACCAATCAAAGCCGCCCTGCTGTCCGCATTCGGTCCCACGACGCCGATCGTCTTAAGCTTAGACTTGTCAAGCGGAAGCGCCCCGTCATTCTTAAGAAGCACGCTTCCCTTTCTCGCCATATTAAGGGCTTCCTCCAGATGCTCCCTGCATTCTACCGCTTCATACGGAATATCGTCATACTCACTTCCGTCGAATAATCCCATAAGGAATCTGGATGTCAGAAGTCTCTCCGCCGCAACGGTGATATCCTCTTCCGTGATCAATCCGTCCTCCACAGCGCCTAACAGATGAAGGTAGGTATTGCCGCAGTTCACGTCGCAGCCGCATTTTAACGCAAGCGCCGCCGACTCTCTGGCATTCTTCGTCACCTGATGATTCTCATGGAAATCCTTGATCGCCCAGCAGTCAGAAGTATAATGCCCGTCAAACTCCCATTTTCCTCTTAAGACTTCCTCCATCAGGTACTTATGGCCGCAGCACGGCTCTCCGTTGGTCCGGTTATAGGCGCCCATTACAGCCTCCACATCCGCTTCCTTCACCAACGCCTCAAAAGCCGGAAGATAAGTCTCCCACATATCCTTCATGCTGACCTCGGCATCAAATTCATGGCGGATCGCCTCCGGCCCGCTGTGGACAGCATAATGCTTGGCGCATGCCGCCGCCTTCATCACGGGGCCGCCGCCCTGGATCCCCTCTACGAATCTGACGCCGAGCCTTGAAGTCAGATACGGATCCTCACCGTAAGTCTCGTGTCCCCTTCCCCAGCGCGGATCACGGAAGATGTTCACATTCGGCGACCAGAAGGTCAGGCCTTTGTAGATATCCCTGTCATCATGCTTCGAATATTCATTATACTTGGCTCTCCCTTCAGTGGCGATGATATCTCCCACCCTCTCCATAGCATCCTCATCGAAGGCTGCCGCCATTCCGATGGCCTGGGGGAACATGGTTGCGACACCCGCCCTTGCGACACCGTGCAGCGCTTCGTTCCAGTAGTTGTATGTCGGAACACCAAGCCTTGACACCGGCGCCGCGTCGTACCTAAGCTGCGCAGCCTTCTCCATCAGTGTCATCTTTGATACCAGTTCCTTTGCTTTCTTTCTTGCTTCTGCTCTTTCTTTTCTGTAATTTCCCATATCCGCAACTCCTTTTCTTAATCCTTGATCTATCACACTCTGCCTGCCGCCTGCTTTAGCCTGGGAATAGAACCCCTTCCCCGCCTTCGGCTGCACTCCTTGCTGTCACAATGACAACGCCTCGCTGACTCCCTGTATCTCCTCCCGATACTTCGTAGGCGACTTCCCCGTATGCTTTTTGAACGCCAGGGAGAAGTAATTGGTATCCCGATACCCCACCATCATAGCAATCTCCCCGATCTTAAGGCTGGTCGTGTCAAGCAGCGACTTCGCCTTCTCAATCCGTTTCCTCACAATATACTCATTGCACCCTTCCTTCGTCACCCGTTTAAACAATCGCGAGAAATAGTTAGGCGTGATATAGAGGGATACGGCAATATTCGACACCGTAAGCTCCTCTGTCAGATGCTCGGCTATGTAGTACTTCGCCTTCGCGACAATATCATGCACGTTCTCCTCCTGGCTTCCAAGCATCTGGCTTAAGAACATCTCCGTCACCGCGCAGGCCTCTTCCCTGGATGCGGATCTTAGGCTCTTCGACAATGCATCCAGCTTCCCGGCCTCCGTCTCGCCGGCTTCACCAAGATAAGAGAAATATATGGACGAAGCCAGCTCAAAACACAGTCTCCGCACCGTCTGCCGGGACAGGTTATATGATTCCGCCGCCTTGGTAAATGTCCGGAAGGCCTTTAGGACATACTCCGTATTCCCGATATTGCTGCACATCATTCCCTTAAGTTCCGTGTAAATGTCCTGAAAAATATTGTTCTTATTCTGCTCTCCTAAGAGCTGTACAATATCCTGAAGCCCTTCCTTCTCTGTATCCAGAAGATGTCTCGCGTCATGGTAGGATATATACAGATTATCCAGGCATTCCACAACACTTCCGATTACCATCTTAGGCTTGCAGTCGAACTCATCCTGCAGGATATCTGCAAGCTCCCTGCTCTTCTCCGGTACGGATTCCTCTTCCTCTCCCAGGAAATACACGGCTACAAGCGCGCCGTCGTCATCAATGAATGTAACTCCTTCCGCCTGCGCGTCCACAATGCTGATACAGATATTCTTCATGGACATCTCCTGAAAATTATTCTCCGAAGACTGGTTCGCCATACAGAGCGGCGGAATGATCAGCACGACCTGAAAACCATAGAACCGGTCCAGGCCGTAATAATCATGCATTCGCTCAAGAAGCTGCCGGCTGTCGCCCCTGCGGTGTACAAGATCACGCATCTGAGCCTCCAGCCGTATCTGTTCCGTCAGGCCTCTTGTCCGCTGCACAAGAAGGGAACTCTTGGCCTCTGCCTTCTTGTGCTCCAGGAAACGGATCTGCCCCTCTATCGCATCAGACAGATCCGTCTCATCCACCGGTTTCAGGAAGAAATCCTGCACCTTGAGACGAAGGCTCTGTCTGGCGTATTCAAAGCTGTCATACCCTGTCAGTACAAGCACTCTAAGCTCCGGCTGCCGTTTTCTTGCTTCTTCGATCAGTTCAAGCCCCGACATCTCCGACATCTGGATATCCGTTATCATGATCTGCGGTCCCTGTTCCTCTAAGATCTGAAGCGCTTCCCTTGCCGATGCCGCCGTGAATACCTGCTCCACTCCAAGCTTCTCCCACTGTATCACCTTCCTGATACCCATCCGTATCATTTTCTCGTCGTCTACAATCAGTACCCTATACATTGATCATCGCTCCCTGCATCATTTCCTCCTGCACCTCCATCACATAAGGAATCCGTATCTCCACCGTAACGCCTCCGGAAGGATTCTTCAGATAATGCAGACCATAACCTGTTCCGTAGAGGAGTTCGATCCTCTTATTCACATTCCTTACCCCGTATCCGAAGGTCTCGTCATACTCCGATAACTGCTGATTCATCTCATCAATCTGCTCCTGGTCCATACCCGATCCCGTATCGGCAAGGATCAGCTTCACGATCTCACCCTGGCGCACTGCGCGAAGCGAGATGCTTCCTTCTTTCCCCTGCTTCACCTTGATGCCGTGATAGATCGAATTCTCCACCAACGGCTGCAGTGTCAATTTGGGAATCATCGCCCCTTTGCAGCCCTCATTCATACTGATATCACTTCCTATGATATGATCGTACCTCATATTCTGGATGATCAGGTAATTCCTCACATGCTCGATCTCCATCTCCAGAGGTATGATATCATGCCCCTTGCTCAGGCAGATCCTATAATACCTGGCCAACGCCTTCACCAGCGTAGAAATCTCTTCATTTCCGTCGGCAACTGCCTGCCAATGGATACAATCCAATGTATTATACAGGAAATGAGGCTGTATCTGGGACTGCAGCGAATTAAACCGAATCTGCTCCATCTGATGCTGCTCCTGCTTGACTTGCTCCATCAGCACCACGATCTCCTCCATCATCGAATTAAAACCTGTGGCAAGCTTCGCAAAGTCTTCTCCCATATGCTCTGCATCAAGCCTTACCATCAGCGACCCTGCCGCAACGTCATCCATCTTCTTCACCACCCGGTCTAACGGGCGGTAGACCTTCTGTATCACCTTCTTGACGATCATATAGCTGATCAGGATCAGGATCAGCAGGATCCACACCATAATACTGATGGTATGGAGACTTGGACGGTACAATTCCATGGACGCGATACTGCTGATAATGTAATAGTTCCATCCCGGTACCTTCTGATAGATATAGAGCCTGCCCTTCTGATAGAAATTCCCCTTCACTCCGGTCAGGCAGTCCGCATAATCCACTTTTGTACCGATCTTCTCTCTATCCCTCATCGCCACGGACATCCCGTCCGTGTCCACGATCTCCGTCCTCTGTCCCGCTTCATCCCCATTGACGATCTGGTCGAGAATGGGATTCGAGAAATTCAGGCACAGAAGCCCTTTCTCCTCCAGGAGTCTCTCCACACTGTAGATCGGAAAATACACATTCACTGTAAACTGACTGCCTTTAAAATACGCATTGGAGAATCCCACCTTCAGCGTACTGCTCTGCCCGTTCTTGCAGCCTTCCAGATCCTTCTCATATACCTGATAGAACTCCGAAGCCGCAAGCGGCAATTTCCCCCTGTACAGATAATCCTCCATCTGATAGCTGATAACCGCGACAAAATTCATCTCCGATGTCATATTCAGGCTGCTTGAGAGGACGTTATTCACCTCCGAGGCAGTCATGGCATACTGAAGCGTCTGCTTATTATCACACTCCAGATAACTCTGTACAGACTGGTCTATGACCAGCGCAATGCTTAAGGTCTTATATTCCTCAAGCATACTCTGGTAATTCTCTGCCAGCGAAGCATTCTTATCCTGCAGAAGTTCAATTGATTTTGCCTTAAGCGAAGTGACGGAAGATACCGTAGATACGATCATGACAAGCAGCGTTGTGAGAGTAATAGATACGATGATAAGTACCTGCATCTTCCTGTCAAACTTCCATCTGCTGATTCGCTCTTTCCATCTCTCCATATATTTTCCTCATAAATAGTATTGATACTCACGACCGATGAAATCTGCCGCTCAGTATAAAAAGAGCGCCATGTGCCACATGATGCTCTTTTTTACTCTTAACCCTTTACCGCACCTGCCGTCATACCTTTGACCAGCTTATCCTGGAATATGATAAACATGACGATCATCGGCAAAAGCGTCAGTGTCAGCACCGCCATGATCATCGGCGTATTCATAGAATACTGCCCCTGGAATTCCCAGATTGCCAATGGTAGTGTACGATTTTCTGATGATTGTGTCAAGGTGTATGCGAAAGAGAACTCATTCCACATATTTACACCGTTATAGATTGCAAGCGTCGCAAGACCAGGCTTCGCAAGCGGGAGGATGACCGAGAAGAACATCTGGATCTTCCCGCATCCGTCGATCTCCGCAGACTCCTCGATCTCCCTTGGGATCTCCTTCATGAAGCTGGTGAGGATGAAGACGGAGATCGGCACTGCAAATGCGATATATGGTCCGATCAAAGCCCAGATACTATCATAAAGCCCCGTTGCCCTGCTCATCTTGAATACCGGGATCAGCGTAATATGTACCGGGATGGACATACAGGCTACGATCCCTGCATAGATGGGATTCGCCAGCTTGAATTTGAATCTTGCCAGCGGATAGGACGCGCACGCCGCGATAAATAAAAGCAGCAGCAGCGAAATCGTCAGTACGATCACACTGTTCATAAAATATTTGGAAAAACCGCCTGTCAGAACCTCCGTATAATTGGCAAAATTCAGAGAATCCGGAAGGTTGAACACGCCCTTCGTGAGCATCTCGAATTTCTCCTTAAAGGAGTTCAGTACCATGAATATGAATGGCATAAATGATACGATGAGGTAAAAAATCGCCAATGCAAAAGCGAACACCCAGCATATGATACTTTTCTGTTTATTCTTCTTATACTGATCCATACTATGCCTCCTCTTTTCCGTTCAAAAGCTTCATGGTGATCAGCGATACCATAGAAATCAAGATGAACATTCCTCCGGCTACCGCAGAACCATAACCCATGTTAAAGGTGCTGAAAGACTGCTTATACATGTAGGTAGCCATCAACTCCGTGGATGTACCCGGGCCTCCGCCTGTCATTACATAGATCAGGTCGAAGTATTTCAGGGAACCTACCATTGACAGGATCGCCGCGCTCTTCATGGACGGAACCAGAAGCGGGAATGCAATCTTCCAGAAATACTGTCCCCTGGTAGCTCCGTCAATCCTTGCAGCCTCGAACACATCATACGGAATATTCGTAAACGCCGCCATAAAATATACCATATAGAACGGTGTGAACTGCCAGCAGATAACCATAATAACCGTCAGAAGCGCCGTCTTGGGATTACCAAGAAGGTCAACGTTGCCTCCGCCGAACCATCCTGAAATCGTACTTACCAGACCTCCGTTCGTTGCCAAAGCATAGGTAAACAAGAAACCGATCGCCACAGATGACATCAGAAGCGGAATAAACCAGATCACCTTGAAGACCGTAAGCTTCTTCCCGCCGAAATCAAGGAACGTCGCAAGCGCCAGACCGATCGGGATCTGAATACAGATCGACAGCACCATGATCACAAGGTTATTGCGGAACGCGATCCAGAAGCTGGAATCTGCCAACAGCGTCTTCCAGTTACCGATCCCGATGAATTTCTTACCAGCCGAGATTCCGTTCCACTGATATGTACTGGTTATAAATGTGTCAATAATGGGATAAATGACATAGATCGCCATCAATATCGCTACAGGCGCCAAAAATAATGCCGCAACTCTTCTTGTATCCCTCTGTCTTAACTTTTCCAGAGAAATCTCTTTTCCACCCATTCCTGAATCCCTCCTTTACGTTTTAAAAAAAGAGCTCTAGTGTCAGAGCTCTTTTTATATGAGTTATGCCCTACTTACTCTGCCTTATTTGCAAGATAATCGTCCATAGCCTTCTGCATAGCCTCTTGAGCTTCCTGCGGAGTCTTGGTCAGACCGAATACTTCCTGTAATCCATCCAAGTGAGCGGTTGCTACTGCCGGCGGCAGATACTGATCATACCATAACTGGATCTCAGACGCATTGTTAGCTGCCTCTACGACTTCCTTCGTGATAGAATCTGTAAGCTTAGACTCGATACCCTGAACCGGCGGGATCTTCCCGTTCTCTACCTCGAAGTCGATCACTTCTTCATCCAAGTGCTTCTCTGCACACTCGAAAGCTGCCTCAAGCTTCTCGCCTTCACAGTTGAATACGATGAACTGGTCACCAACCGTACCGATCATGATAGACGGATCTGCATCGGATTCCTCGATCGCCGGGAATGGGAACCAGCCGATCTTCTCATAGAATTCTGCACTGTCAGTTGCGAATGTACCTGTATACCAGGAACCACAGAGCAGCATACCCGCTGTCTCTTGATACATCAACTGTTTAGCCTGGCCGTCATCCTCACTCAGAGAGTTCACGCCATCCGGGAAATACCCTGCTTCTACCCACTCCTGAACCTTCTCGCCGGCCTTGATGAAGCAGTCGTCCGTGAACTTGCCTTCGCCTGCTACTGCCTTCTGGAACGGCTCAAGTCCGCCGTAACGTGCAGCAAGGTTCATATAATACATAGAACCGGTCCACTTGGAACTGTTCGCCAGTGCGAACGGCGTGATATCATTCTTCTTCAGGGTATCGCAGATGTTCTCCAGGTCTGCCAGAGTCTCAGGTTCTTTCAGCTTATACTTATCGAACATTTCTTTATTATAGAAGATACCTGACATAGATATATTCTGATAAGGAACCGCATATACATGATCGTTGTAGGTTGCCTGGCTTACCGCTGATTCCATCAGCTTATCCTTGATTTCGGATGCATTAAACAGATCGTCGATCGGCTGTCCGAATCCGGAATCAATATACTCATACATCGGTCCGCCTGACCAGCAGGAATACATATCCGGACATTCGCCTGAACTCATGGCTACCACAAGCTTCTCCTTGTATGTATCATTCTGGGTCGGAACATTCGTTACCGTGTAGCCGGATTCTGTCTCTGAGTTGAACTTCTCTACCGCCTTCGTGATAACATCCTTATCCGGACTCTCTGTTCCGATATTCCAGTAGACGATCTCCTTGTCTCCGCCGGAAGCGCTGCCGCTGTCTCCCCCGCTGCTGCTTCCGCCGTCACCGCTGCCGCTGTCTCCCCCGCCGCATGCTGCCAGTGATGCAGTCATCGCTGCTGCCATTGAAAGCGCCATAAGCTTTGCAACTCTTTTCTTCATCTTTTTTCCTCCTTCTTTTTATTCCGGTATGAATTACCGGATGTGTCTATAGATGTATTTTAGCATTGTCAATATATAATTCCCATAAAAATTTATGTCTATTTTCTATAAAAATCTTACCACCGAACATATTTTTATATGCATAATAACAGATACCCCAATTCCTCTTGCTTAAGCTCCGTTTTAGTGATATGATTAACACCGACAACAAGACATATCATTATAGTAAAAAGAAAGGAAATAAAGAACGTGACCTATAAAGAAGCAAGGGTATATTTGGACCGCGTGTCGAAATACGGAAGTGTACTTGGTCTGGGTGCGATTCGGAAACTGTTGTGCGAACTTGGGAATCCGGAAACTGACCTTAAGTTCATACATATAGCCGGAACAAACGGAAAGGGCTCTGTACTAGCATACACTTCTACCATACTAAGTGAGGCGGGATACAGAGTCGGACGGTATATCTCGCCGACAGTGGTTTCCTATCTGGAACGGATTCAGGTAGACGGCAGGTGGATCTCTGAGGATACATTTGCCAGACTGACCAGCATGGTTCAGAATGCTATTGCCCGTATAGAAGCAGCCGGTGATGCAAGCCCGACTGTATTCGAAGTTGAGACGGCAATAGCTTTTTTATATTTCAGGGAAATGAACTGCGACCTGGTCGTATTGGAGTGCGGCCTTGGAGGCGCGGAAGATGCCACGAATGTCATAGAGCAGACATTGCTCGCCGTGTTCACCCCGATAAGCCGGGATCATCTGGGAATCCTTGGCAGCACATTAGAAGAGATCGCGTCTGTCAAAGCCGGGATCATCAAGCCGGGCTGCACGGTCGTTACCGCTACCCAGGAACCGGAAGTGTTACAGATCCTTAAGAAGCAGGCCGGACAGTTTCAATGCCCGCTGGCTGCTGCAAACCGGCAAGACACAGAACTGATAGAGGAAGCTTATGACGGACAGACCGTCTCATACAAGGACTGGAAGAATCTATACTGTCCGCTGGCAGGACGGTACCAGTTGGATAATGTGATCACCGCCCTTGAGGCCCTCCGGATGCTTGGGACTCTTGGATACCCGGTAAGCCCGGACGCTCTCCGGAAGGGACTTTCGAAGACCGTATGGCCCGGGCGGCTCACCTGCCTTACACGCAATCCCCTCTTCCTCATAGACGGGGCGCATAACGAGGCCGCTGCGAAGAAGCTTCGGGAATCTCTGGAGGCTTATTTCCCCGGCAGACGGTTTATCTATATCATGGGAGTATTCAAGGACAAAGAATATGAGAAGATCGCCGGTATCATGGCGCCCCTGGCAAGATCCGTACATACAGTTTCCCTGCCGGATACCGCGCGCACGCTGCCGGCGGAAGAACTGGCCGGAGTTATGAAACGATACTGCGCAGCGGAAGATCCGATACCGGCACAGAACTGCATGGGTTCAGCAATACAAGATACCAATGTTCCCGTCAGAGCAGAAGCAAGCATCGAAATCGCAGTGAAGCATGCCTTTGCAGAAGCGAACAAGACGGATATTATTCTTGCTTTTGGCTCCCTGTCCTACTTAGGACAGGTAATGAGAATACATGAAGATATCAGAACGCAGTATATAAATGAAATATAAAATTAAGGGTAGATAGCTATGATTGATCAAGAAAAAGTAAAACAAGGCATCCGCTTAATATTAGAAGGAATCGGGGAAGACATTTCCCGGGAAGGACTTCTGGATACCCCGGACCGCATCGCCCGGATGTATGAGGAGATCTTTGGCGGAATGGAGGAAGACGCCGGCGTACATCTGAGCCGCACCTTCCATGCAGATCACAGTGAGATGGTGATCGAGAGAGATATCACCTTCTATTCCACCTGTGAACATCATATGCTTCCTTTCTATGGAAAAGCCCATATTGCCTATATCCCGGACGGTAAGGTCGTAGGCTTAAGCAAGCTTGCCCGGACAGTGGAAGTATTCGCCAGAAGGCTGCAGCTTCAGGAACAATTGACCGGACAGATCGCCGACGCGCTGATGGAACACATGCAGCCGAAAGGCGCGCTGGTCATGATCGAAGCCGAGCACATGTGCATGACCATGCGCGGGATCAAGAAGCCGGGAAGCCAGACTGTAACCGTCGCGCGGCGGGGCATCTTCGAGACGGAACCGGAGTGGGAAGAACGGTTCTTCCGGATTCTGTCTATATAAGGATAACCCTATGATTAAAAATTCAGAAAATATCACGGCAAAACGTCTTACGTTTATTCAGAACCACCCTCTCTACTTATCTGCTGATCGGCGGCTGCAGGAATTGGAAGAGACTCGCGTCTTCTGCCGCCATCAGATGAACCATCTTCTAGATGTAGCCAGGATCGCCTATATTCTGAACCTGGAAATGAAACTTGGCATCAGCCGGGATCTGATCTATGCGGCGGCGCTCCTTCACGATATAGGCAAGGGCCGTCAATATGAAGAGGGAATCCCCCACGAGACCGCAAGCGCAGATCTTGCAGAACAGATTCTTGCAGATATGCCCGCCAAGCTTGCATTTACATCCGAAGAACAACAGCAGATCCTCACGGCGATCCGGGGACACCGCAGGCTTCGCCGCGACGCGGAACCGCTGGAGGCTCTTCTCTATAAGAGTGATAAGATGTCCCGGGCATGCTTCGCCTGTCCTGCCGAATCACAATGCAACTGGAGTAACGACAAGAAGAATATGGAGATTCAATTATGATCATTGGGAACAAAGCATTTGACACAAAGAGACATACTTATATTATGGGAATCCTGAACGTAACGCCGGATTCTTTCTCCGACGGGGGCAGATACCAGCAGCTTGACGCCGCCCTGCTGCACGCCGAAGAGATGATAAGAGACGGCGCGGACATCCTGGATATCGGCGGAGAATCCACACGTCCCGGCCACACACAGATCACCTGTCAGGAAGAAATCGAACGGACCGCGCCTGTCATCGAACGGCTCAAGAAGGAATTCGGCATTCCGATCTCCATCGACACTTACAAAAGCTCCGTTGCCGAAGCTGCCCTCAAAGCCGGGGCCGACCTTGTCAACGATATCTGGGGCCTGAAATACGATGCCCGCATGGCTCCTCTCATCGCCGAATACGGCGCCGCCTGCTGCCTGATGCATAACCGGGAGGAAGCGGTATATAATGACTTTCTCACAGATTTCATAGAAGATATGCGGGAATGCGTCCGGATCGCCGGGAATGCGTCTATCGCGGACGACAAGATCATCTTAGATCCCGGAGTCGGATTCGGGAAGACCTACGAGATGAACCTTGCGATCATACGCGAGGTCGGCCGGATGCAGGAGCTTCACTATCCCATCCTCCTTGGGACCTCCCGCAAATCCGTGATCGGACTGACTCTTGACCTTCCTGCCGGCCAGCGGGAAGAAGGGACCCTCGCGACCACCGTATACGGGATGATGAATGGCTGCTCCTTCGTCCGGGTTCATGATGTGAAGGCGAACCGCAGGGCGATACAGATGACGGAAGCGATCATTCACGCAGATGAATAGAATATGTAAGGAGAATACCATGGATAAGATTAAGATACAGAATCTTGAAGTGTTCGCCCGCCACGGCGTATTCCCGGAAGAGAAGGTTCTGGGGCAGAAGTTCATCGTCACGGCAACACTCTACACCGACACCCGCAAGGCCGGTAAGACGGACGACCTGACCGCCTCCATCCATTACGGAGAGATCAGCCAGCGGATCGAACAATTCCTGACCGAACACACCTACAAGCTCTTAGAGCGGGCGGCAGAAAGCCTCGCGGAGACACTTCTCCTTGAGACGCCCGGTCTTGAGAAGATCAGGCTTAAGATCAAGAAGCCCTGGGCGCCCATTGGCCTCCCCTTAGAGACCGTCTCCGTGGAGATCGAACGCGGATGGCACACCGCCTATATCGCATTCGGCTCTAACATGGGTGACAAAGAGCAATACCTGAACCAGGCCATCCACTCCCTTGGCCGCACCCCAGGCTGCATGGTGACCAAGGTCTCCTCCTTCCTGGTCACGGAACCCTACGGAGTAACCGACCAGGATGAGTTCCTCAACGGATGCCTGATGCTGCGCACTCTCTTAACTCCCCGGGAGCTTCTTAACGTGCTCCATACGATCGAGCAGGAAGCCGGACGGGAACGCATCATCCGCTGGGGACCAAGAACCCTGGATCTGGATATTATCTTCTATGATGACCTGATCATAGAGGATGAGGACTTATGCATTCCCCATGTGGATATGCAGAACCGGAACTTCGTGCTGCAGCCCCTTCTGGAGATCGCTCCCTACAAGCATCATCCCTGCTGCGGCAAGACGGTTCAGGAACTCTATTCGCTCCTTTTAGGATCTGTAGATCATTCATAGTCGATCTCGCACCGTTCAAAAGCATTGATCACCTGAGTCTCCTGATAGGTATCATACCTCTTATGCTTCCTCCCATAGGACATGTGCACATGTCCGTGGAGGAAGTATTTGGGCTTATATTTGTCAAGAAGATCTCTGAATGCCTGAAATCCCTGATGCGGCAGATCAAGTCCGTCGTTGAGCTGATATGCCGGGGCATGAGTCACCAGGATATCGAATCCCCTATGCCGAAATAACTGAAACCACAGTTTCCGGATCCTGCCCTTCATCTGCCGTTCCGTATACTGGAACTCACCGGGCCTGTAGCGCATGGAACCGCCAAGCCCCAGGATCCTCACCCCCTGATGCACATAGATCTTATCGTCAATGCAGATACACCCGTCCGGGGGGATCTGCCTGTATTTCTCATCATGGTTGCCGTGCACATACAGAATGGGCACGGAGGTAAATGTTGCCAGGAACGAAAGATATCTTGGATCCAGATCGCCGCAGGAAATGATCAGATCAATTCCCGCAAGCTTACTCTTCTCAAAATAATCCCACAGATAAGCAGATTCTTCGTCCGCAATCGCAAGTATCTTCATAGATTCATACTAACCCTTCTTGTTCTCGATTCCCTGCTGCGATACAACAGGCTTGGACTGTTCTTTTAACTCTTCTTCCTTAGGAATGCTTCCGATGACATTCTCTGCCAGCCAATCCATCGTTACGATCTCCTCCGGCGTCAGGCTCTTAGCCGGGTCATCCTGCACGATTCCCCCCTGGGAATAAAGAATCCCGGAGAATGGATTGAACTTACCGGTGCTGATCGTCTCTTTCAGGAGATCCACCAGTCTCTTGGTTCCGATCGGAAGATTGTTCTTGGAACATACGACATCGACTACCCCGGCCGACATTCCCCACCAGTAATTGATCGCCTTCTTAGAAGTCGGGTCATCGTCATACTTCCATGTACCGTCCATGATGGTACGGATCATCTGCTCGTAGAACTTACCCCAGTGCCACAGCGGCATGGCAAGATTCCTCGCAGTGTCCCCTTCCAGATGATAGATGCCGAAGAATCTCGACGCCTCCTCCGGGATCACCATATCTTTACCGGAGATACAGTCTACCTGTTTCTCAAGGACACTCTCCATCACATCGATATCCTTCTTGGCCGTCCACTCCAGATATACCTCCGCCCGCGGATTGATCATCTTAGCTCCCAGCGCAAATGCATTGATATTGGCAATCGAACCGTAGATCGGATAATCTGCAATGTATGCCAGACGGTTATGTTCCGACATCGCTCCCGCGATCGCTCCCATCAAAAACTTCGCCTCATGCATGCGCGCATAATACGTCCGAATATACCTGTGAGAAGTATTGACCGAACAATTCAGTATCCTGACATTCGGGTTGGCAATGGCCGCCTTCACACTGGCCTGCACAAATGACGGCGTCGTCGTGAATATGATATCGCATCCATCCGTGATTGCTTCCTCTATCCGTTCATCTATGGTGTCAAGCGTGACATTATCATAGAACACTGTGCTGACTTCCTCCGGGAAGGTCTGATCCAGATGAAGCCTCCCCAGCTCATGGGCATAGGTCCACGCCGACGAACCCGGCGTCTTCTCATAGATAAACGCAACCTTCAGGCTCGAGATGCCAAACGGGAGCAGCATATTGATCAGCGGCTTCTTCTCCGTATTGGGATCCATCTTAAGCTCTACATCCTCATCCTCCTCAAGAAGCGAGAATTCCTCCCAGGACTTCTCGACCAGCTCCTTTAACTCCTTCGTAGTCATCTGGTCAATCTCTTTATATCCATACAGTTTGATAAACGCAAGGAACGCGTCTCCCACCGTAACCGATAATTTCCCCTTATCCTCGGCATTATATTCCGCCATGAATCTCCGGTAAATAGAGCTGAATTCCAGCCGCTCGTCATCGTTCCAGACCTCATCCGGCCCCTTGCCGACCGCCTCCAGAAGCTTCTTAAAATTCCCTTCCTCGGAGAACCAGATATAATTGATCTTCGTCAGCTCATAGAAATCCAGGAACTCATAGTAGATCTTGTTCTCCTTATCGTTGGTCCTGTTGGGAATGATCCTGGTCACTTCCCCGGGGACAGATACTACTCCATAGTATTTCATCACGCTGACGCGTTTATTCCCCTCCTGCACGTAGAATCTGTTCATATATTCGAATGCTTTGATCGGCTCACGAATCCCCTCTTCCTCGTGGCTTGTGCTAAGCTGCGCCCATTTTCTCGCAAACTCCGAAGTCTCTCTCAATATCGGCATGAAGTTCGCCGCAAACGCATTGCTCCTTCCGCCGGTCTTGGTTCCCACGATCTGGTCGATCGGAATCTGGACCAGTCCTAACGGCACTTCGGAAAATGTTCCCTTCGTCGGAATAATATCATCTAATACCTCCAGCGTAGGCAGTTCTCCGTGCAGCATCCGGTACTGGTAATTCTTTTTTCCAAGCTTATATGCTTTCGTGTAATCACTAAGTGCCATAATATCCTCCCTTCTTTTGACGCTTTCATTATATACCAAAGCTTGGAAGATCATCAAGTTCAATCTGGATAAAAACTGCACAAAAAAAACCGGGCCGATATACCGCCCGGCAATAATATTCTATAACACCTTCTCATATCCAATACGGGGGTCTCCGTCCTCGCAGCCTCCTAAAAGCCTTATCCCGCCGCAGACCTGAAAGCCCGCCTTCTCAAGCGCTCTTTGCATAGGGCGGTTTCCCGGGTGCGTATCGATCCTGACAGAAGAAAATCCCGCTTCCTTCGCAAGCCTGAAGCCATATGCAAACATCCTTCCGGCTACGCCCTTCCCCTTGCATCCGTCGGCTACGCAGACCCGGTGCATGGAGGCATAAGCTCCGTCCGTCAGCCACTTGCCGTCGATCACTCCGTAGGACGGATCCGGCGTGACCTGGAATGCAAACGCACCCAGAATCTCGCCATTCTCCGCCGCAAGATAAGCGCATCCTTCCCGGATATCCTGAAGCCATACCTCCCGGCCCGGATATCCCTTCTGCCACTGGTCAAGTCCAAGCGCCCGTAGCTGGACCTTGGCCTGGTCCGTGATCTCACACATTCTGTCTATATGCTCCGCCGCTGCCGTGATAAATTCCATCGCTTCATCCTTCCGTCTCTTATTCGATCCCCAGCACCTTATAATCCTGGTCCTCCACCGTCTTCTTGAGAACATCATCCGCAAGCTCCGTATTCAGCGTCACCACCGCCGTACCTGCCTCGTGGCTTACTGCCGCCTCATCCACCTGGGCAAGCGCCTCTAAGCATTTCTTCACCCTCGCCTCACAGTGTCCGCACATCATTCCTTCGATCTTCATTGTCTTCGTCATCTTTGTTTCCTCCTTCTGGATTGGTATTTGATTTGTAATCTGATCCGGGCTTTGCTCCGTGGATTCCGGAATCGCAGCCCGCTTCTTCTGCATCCTGTCACGCGACGCGTCATGCATCCGGAACCAGTTAAGCCTCAACGCATTCGTCACCACGCAGAAGCTTGACAGGCTCATGGCCGCCGCCCCGAACATGGGGTTTAACTTCCAGCCGAATAAAGGATACCACAGCCCCGCCGCAAGCGGGATTCCGATCACATTATAGAAGAATGCCCAGAACAGATTCTCATGGATATTGCGAAGCGTTGCACGGCTTAACCGGATCGCCGCCGGAACGTCGCTTAGCCGGCTCTTCATCAGCACCACGTCCGCCGCGTCGATGGCAATATCCGTACCGGCGCCGATGGCGATACCGATATCCGCTCTCGTAAGCGCCGGCGCATCGTTGATGCCGTCTCCCACCATCGCTGTTCTGCCCTTCTTCTTAAGATCACGGATCACCTGCTCCTTCCCGTCCGGCAAGACTCCGGCAATCACCTCATCAACGCCTGCCTGCCGTCCGATCGCCCTGGCCGTGCGCTCGTTATCTCCGGTCAGCATCACTACATGGATCCCCATGTTCTGCAGCTCTTTCACCGCATTGGGGCTGTCGTCCTTGATGGTATCCGCCACGGCGATCACACCGATCAGCCGGCCGTCTCTCCCAAAGAACAACGGGGTCTTGCCTTCCTCGGACAGCCTTGCAGCCATCTGCTTCGTCTGATCGGATACTGACGCGTTCTCACTGATAAACGCAAGGTTCCCCCCGGTCAAACGCACAGCGCCCAGGTTCCCGAAAAGCCCATTACCGGGCACGGCCTGAAAATCCGTTACCTCCAGATCCCCTTCACCGTCTTGTGCGCCGGACCGGTCCATTCCCTTCTCTTCTGCCAGCGTAAGGATTGCCCGTGCCAGCGGATGCTCGCTCCTTCGCTCCAGGGCATAGGCCATCCGGAGCAGTTCTTCTTCTGTCACATCGTCTTCCGGCAGGATATCCGTAACCTTTGGCTCTCCGCTTGTGATCGTCCCCGTCTTATCCAGAGCAACAATCTGCATCTTTCCCGTCTCCTCCAGGGAGACCGCAGTCTTGAACATGATCCCGTTCCTGGCCCCCATCCCGTTACCTACCATGATGGCAACCGGCGTTGCAAGCCCCAGCGCGCAGGGGCAGCTTATTACCAGTACAGAGATTCCTCTTGCCAGCGCGAATCCCACGCTCTCGCCTGCAAGCAGCCATATTATGACAGTGACCGCCGCAATGGCAATGACTGCCGGCACGAACACGCCGGACACACGGTCTGCGATCTTCGCGATCGGCGCCTTTGTGGCGGCCGCGTCGCTGACCATCTGGATGATCTGCGACAATGTCGTATCCTCCCCGACTCTGGTAGCTTCACACCTGAGATACCCGGACTGGTTCAGCGTTGCCGCCGATACCATGCTTCCCTCTTCCTTATCAACCGGGATGCTCTCACCGGTAAGGGCAGATTCATTGACCGCGCTGCTGCCCGCGAGCACTACGCCGTCCACCGGGATATTCTCCCCCGGTCTTACCACGAACACATCGCCCTTCTTCACCTGCTGGATCGGAATCTCCTGCTCTGCCCCGTCTCTGACAACCACCGCTGTCTTGGGCGCCAGCTTCATCAGGCTCTTGAGCGCATCTGTCGTCCGCCCCTTAGAGCGGGCCTCCAGCATCTTGCCCACCGTGATCAGCGCAAGGATCATAGCCGCGGACTCGAAATAAAACTCATGCATGTAGGACATCACTTGCGCCATATCCATATGCATCTGCGCATCCGTCATCGCAAACAGGGCATATGTGCTGTACACATAAGAAGCTCCCGCCCCAAGCGCCACCAGCGTATCCATATTCGGCGCACGGTGCAGAAGGCTCTTAACCCCGCTTACGAAGAACTTCTGGTTAACGATCATGACCGCCGTCGTTAATAACAGTTGGATCAGCCCCATCGCCACATGATTCCCCTCAAGGAATCCCGGCGCCGGCCAGTTCCACATCATATGTCCCATAGAAAAATACATAAGCGGTATCAGAAAACATAAGGAAGCAATAAGCCGCCGCTTCAAAACCGGCGTCTCTTTGTCTTTTAACAGGTCTTCCTCCGGCGCTGCTCCTGCCGATGCTTTCTCGTTACCGGACGCCGTCTTCTGTGAAGCGCCGTACCCTGCCGCCTCCACCGCTTCAATGATCTTCGCGGCGGGAGCGCTTCCTTCCACACCCATGGAATTCGTCAGAAGACTGACCGAACAGGACGTAACTCCGTCTACCTTCGCAACCGCCTTCTCTACACGCGCGCTGCACGCCGCGCAGCTCATACCCGTAACCGTATATTGCTCCATTCATTACACCTCCTAAGAACCAAATCATATTATACCATACCCAGGTATCATCTCATCAACTTCTGCAGCGTCTTCACCAACTCATCCACCGTCTCATCCTTCCCTGCACGGATATCTTCCGATACGCAGGTCCGGATGTGATTGGCAAGCAGAACCTTATTGAAACTGTTAAGCGCCGCGTTCACTGCCGATACCTGTATCAGAATATCCGGGCAATATGCGTTATTCTCCACCATCTTCTTGATCCCGCGGACCTGTCCCTCGATCCGGCTCAGCCGATTGATCAGATCCTTATATTCCTTCTCGGAACGTTCCTTCGTCTTGTGACAGCATTCCCGATTCTCTTCCATACACCTTCACCTCATTTCCAAATACATTATATACCCTATAAGGGTATATTGCAAGCAAAATTTTAAGATGGCAATATCAAATACTGCCATCTTAGTGTATCTCACATACCTTCAATCTATTCTCTATGACCCGGAACCGTACTTCCATCCCGGCATATGCCATCCCGTAGATCCGGTCAGGATCCTCCTGGTACGAAGGTCTTGGATCCTGCGACAACACCTGTATCAGAACCTCCCTGTGTTCTGCGGGAACCTTGTCCATCCACTCCTTGGGGATCTCCACCTTGAGCCTGTACTCCTTCTTCTGTTCGGCGAATCCGCCCCTCGCATCTGGATGGCAGTCTACATAGGGAAGATAGGGCTTGATATCATAGATGGGCGTCCCGTCCATCAGATCCGCTCCCCGCACATGCAGGATCATTCCTTTGCCCTCTCTCTTCTCGATCCTCTCCAACGCCACACAGGACAATCCCACAGGATTCGGGCGGAAAGGCGAACGGCTCGCGAATACTCCTACCCGCTTATTCCCTCCAAGCCTTGGCGGTCTTACAGTCGGACTCCACTTCCTTCCCTCCGCCTCCGAGAATCCCCAGATCAGCCAGAGGTGCGAATACTCTTCTATGCCCTTCAGCGCATCCGGGCTGCCATACTTACGCTCGAATACGATCTCCGCCTTCGTATCCGCAAGCCCGCTCTGCCTTGGAATCCCGAACTTCGCCGGGAAATCCGTACGAATGCGGGCAATCACTTCTAACTGCATGATAATCTCTCCCGCAGCATACGAATCTCCTCCTTGTGTCCCTGATCATCAAGGGGTGTCTCCAGATAGAACGGCAGATCACGAAGTACCGGATGCCGCATCACGCCAAGCAGCGCTTCCATACCGATCTGCCCCTCTCCGACTGCCGCATGCCTGTCCTTATGAGAACCAAACGGCATCATACTGTCATTGAGATGTACCGCTTTCAGAAGACTGAGGCCTAACACACGGTCAAATTCCTCCAGCACACCGTCCAGATCATTCACGATGTCATACCCTGCCGCAAACACATGGCAGGTATCCAGGCAGATCCCGATCCTCTCGGGATGCGCGGCACCGTCACGGATCGATCTCAGGTGCTCGAACCTGGCGCCGATCTCTGTCCCCTTTCCCGACATCGTCTCAAGAAGAACCGTGATCTCCTCATCTCCTGTAATGGCCTGGTCAAGCCCGCGGATGATATTGCTGATCCCCTGCTCTATCCCGATCCCGGTATGGCTTCCCGGATGGAACACCAGATATTCGATTCCAAGCGCATCCATCCTCGCCACATCCTCCCGGATCACCGTGCGCGCGAATTCATATACCCGGTCTTCGGCGCTGGCAAGATTCATAGTATACGGCGCATGGGCAAGCAGCGCCCCAAACCCGTGCTCTCTTCGGATCTGCTGGAACCTTGCCTCTTCCTTCTCCGTATACACCTTATAATTCGATCCTCTGGGATTCCGGCTGAAGATCTGCATGGTATTCGCTTCCATCCATACCACGTTCTTGGCCGTCTTCGCAATCCCCTTAGCGATCGACATATGCGTTCCTATGGTTAACATGGCCTTGTCCTCCCTCTTCCTATGATCCATTCTTATCCCGCTGATATCCCGCCTCCAGCTTAAGAGCAAGCCACCGCCCGCAGGCGCTTAGGTCTTCCTCTGTAAATCCGCTGGTCTTACTGCAGGTGCTTTGAAGGATCGAGGAAGATTCATCCTTGTTGGACAGATTCCATGCCACATAACTCACACCGTATTGATCCATCAGTTCCACCCACTGGTCTGCCTGGGCCTCGTCGACCGCGCCGTTCCCGCTGGCATCACAGATGCCGTATTCCGTCACGAACACCGGCAGGCCGCCGTCGATCGCCGCCGCCATCTTATCCCGCAGATCCTCCTTATGAGTCGCCGCATAGAAATGAAGCGTGTACATGATATTGTCATACCCGGTAATGGGATCAGCTGCCGCCTGGTCTACGAACTGGGACCAGTTGGGCGTTCCTACTATGATGACCGCGTCCGCGTCATTTGCACGGATCACAGGGATCACTTCCTGTGCGTATGACTTGATCTCGCCCCAGCTTGTACTGCCGTTCGGCTCATTGCAGATCTCATATAAGATGTGATCCGCATCCGCGAATTCCAAAGACATCTCCCCAAAGAACTCTTTCGCCTCGTTCACATGCATATTGGGATTGGAATCTGACAAGATGTGCCAGTCAATGATCACATACATATCCTGGTCAGCCGCATATTTCACGCCGCTTCGGATCAGGCCTTTCAGATACTCCTTATCCCCGTCCGTGCAGTATCCCCCGTACTCTGCCGTATACATGGCAAGCCGGACCACATTCGCCTTCCAATTCTCATGAATCTCTTCAAAACATGCGTCATTGATATAGTCCGGGAACCACGCCATACCATGCGTACTGATCCCCCGAAGCTGTACCGGTTCCTGATTCTCTCCCATCAGCTTGGTACCTTCCACATGGAGGGCGCCGGTAATCGACGGAGCGGCCATTCCCTTCGCCGCTTCTTCCTTCTCTTCCGGTTCCGCTTCCGGCCCTTCTTCCTTCTCCTTTACTTCCGATTTCTCTGCTTCTTCCTTCTCCTGCCCGGTCTCTTTAGCAATGATCTGATTTTCCTGGTCTTTCTCTTCCTGCCCGCCGCAGCCGGTCACAGAAGATACTGCCAGGATGAGTATAAGCAGACCGGCCAATACTGACATTCTCTTCTTCATATTCCTTTCACCTCTTCCTTAGACGGTTTCCTTTATCAGTGTACTGCATCCGGGATTCCTTGTCAATCTGACGCGATACCCGCAAGTGCTGCTTTGCTGGCTTGGATGCCGCGCAGCGGGGTGCATGGCTCCATGAATAATAACGATTGTCCTACATCCCCTTGTCAAGAGGGTGGAAAATGCCGATATATATAATATATTGACATTTTAGAGGCATAATTCCCGGAAATGTCTATTCAGGAGGTAAAAGATGAACAATAAGGAACCATTGGCAACAACGCAGACCACACCTCAGACGAAAGCGGAAAGCATGATCGATAAACTGAATCTTCCCCGTACCATACATATGGTCCCGCTGGATATCATCAGCGGTTTTGAAGTACGGCCCGGATTCTATGAGATCAACGGCGCTACGGCGATTCCTGGAGGTGTTAATTTTACCGTATATTCTCACGGGGCTACTTCTATTGAACTGCTTCTGTTTCACCGGACCGAGGAGAAACCCTTTGCCGTTCTGCCATTCCCTGACCACTACCGGATCGGCAACGTATACTCTATGATCGTGTTCAAGCTGAACATAGAAGATTTCGAGTATGCCTACCGGGTAGACGGCCCCTACGACCCTAAGAAGGGCCTGATATTCAACAGGAACAAATACCTTCTGGACCCTTATGCCAGAGCCGTCACGGGTCAGAGCCAGTGGGGCGATACCTCTCCCCGGGGGCAGCACTATAAGGCCCGCGTCGTGAAGGATGATTTCGACTGGGGTAATATGCAGATGCCCCGGCTTAACACAGAGGATCTTATCATCTATGAAGTACATGTAAGAGGATTCACCAAGCACGGTTCCTCCGGCGTAGAGCATCCCGGAACCTTCGCCGGGCTTCTGGAGAAGCTTCCTCATCTTCTGGAGCTGGGTGTCAATGTTGTGGAACTGATGCCGATCTTCGAGTTCGACGAGATGCAGGATTACCGGGAAATTGACGGCGAGAAGCTCTATAATTACTGGGGCTACAATACGGTAAGCTTCTTTGCCCCCAACACCAGCTATTCCGCGGGCAAAGAATATAACAGAGAAGGCAACGAATTAAAGCACCTGATCCAGGTCTTCAACCAGCACGGGATCGAGGTCTATCTGGATGTGGTATTGAATCACACGGCAGAAGGCAACGAGCAGGGACCGTTCTTCTCCTTCAAGGGATTTGACAACAATATCTATTATCTGCTGACACCGGAAGGCTATTATTATAATTTCAGCGGGTGCGGCAATTCCCTGAACTGCAACCATCCTATCGTGCGCCAGATGATCCTGGACTGCCTGCGCTACTGGGTCAACACTTACCGCGTCAACGGCTTCCGATTCGACCTTGCCTCCATCCTCGGGCGCAATGAAGACGGTTCTCCCATGAACAAACCGCCTCTTCTGCAGGCTCTTGCCTTCGACCCGATCTTAGGAGACGTGAAGCTGATCGCCGAAGCATGGGACGCCGACGGCCTCTACCAGGTCGGCTCCTTCCCGTCCTGGAACCGCTGGGCAGAATGGAACGGAAGATACCGTGATGATATGCGCAGATACCTGAAAGGCGATGAAGGCATGGCCCAGGCGGCAGCCCTTCGGATCGGAGGTTCCCGTGATATCTATGAGCCGAGCACCCGGACGAATGCTTCTGTTAATTTTATCACCTGCCATGACGGTTTTACTCTGAATGACCTGTTCTCATACAACACGAAACACAATGAGAAGAACGGCTGGAATAATACTGACGGCGCCAACGACAACAATAGCTGGAACTGCGGAATTGAAGGCGATACCGACAATCCGGATGTCCTGGCTCTCAGAAGGCGGATGATGCGCAATGCATTCGCACTCCTTATGTGCAGCCGGGGTATCCCTATGTTCCTCGCCGGAGATGAATTCTGCAACACCCAGTTCGGCAATAACAATGCATACTGCCAGGATAATATTACTTCCTGGCTGGATTGGAGCCTGCTTGAGAAGAATCGGGATATGTTCGAATTCTTCAAATATATGATCCATTTCCGCAAATCCTACCGTATACTGCGCACCAACATAAGCAACGGCGCCTGTGGTTTTCCGGATGTGAGCTTCCATGGCACGGCTCCATGGTGCAGCAAATTCGCCGACTATGACAGGTACGTGGGCGTTATGTTCTCCGGTCAGGAACAGAGTTCCGGCCCGCAGGCCATCTATGTTGCCTCCAATGCTTACTGGGAAGACGTATATGTGACTCTGCCCAAACTTCCGGCCTCCATGTGCTGGCAGATCGCCGTGGATACCTGGGAAGAACATCAGGAAATGCGCCCGCTGAACGGGGAGCAGATTATGATCCATGCACGAAGCATCGTTGTAGTGGTGGGAGAATAAAAACGGATATTAAAACGCAATTTGGGACGTAGTAAACTTAAGTTTACTACGTCCCAAATTATAACATTATTTGCTCAGTAATTCATGTATCCCCTTCGCTCCGGCCTTGCCCGCGCCCATAGCCAGGATTACCGTCGCCGCGCCTGTCACGGCGTCGCCGCCTGCGAATACCGCAGCCTTGGAAGTCTGTCCGTTCTCTTCCTCTGCAACGATACATTTTCTCCTGTTCGTCTCAAGTCCCTTGGTCGTAGACGCGATCAACGGATTCGGGGAAGTTCCAAGAGACATGATCACCGTGTCAAGCTCGATCTCGTACTCAGATCCCTCGATCTCTACCGGACGTCTTCTTCCGGATGCATCCGGCTCTCCAAGCTCCATCTTGATCACCTTCATGCCCTTGACCCATCCGTTGTCGTCCACAAGAATCTCCTTCGGATTGGTCAGCAGGTCGAAGATAACGCCCTCTTCCTTCGCATGATGCACCTCTTCTACTCTGGCTGGAAGCTCCGCTTCACTGCGGCGGTATACGATATGTACCTCCGCGCCGAGACGAAGCGCGGTTCTTGCAGCATCCATAGCTACGTTGCCGCCGCCGACTACAGCGACCTTCTTGCCTGCCACGATCGGAGTATCATAAGAATCGTCGAATGCTTTCATCAGATTGCTTCTCGTAAGGTACTCATTGGCAGAGAATACACCGTTAGCCGTCTCTCCCGGGATACCCATGAACATCGGAAGTCCTGCGCCGGAACCGATAAATACTGCCTCGAACTCTTCCTCTTCCATCAACTGGTCAATCGTCGTAGACTTACCGATCACAACGTTCGTCTCAAACTTAACGCCTAATTCCTTAACCTTCTCAATCTCCTTCTTAACAACCTTGTGCTTCGGAAGACGGAACTCTGGGATACCATATACCAGTACGCCGCCAAGCTCATGCAATGCTTCAAATACAGTCACCTCATAACCTAACTTCGCCAGATCTCCCGCACAGGTAAGACCGGACGGACCGGAACCGATGACTGCAACCTTGTGTCCGTTCGTCTTCTCAGCCTTAACAGGCTTAATATCATGCTCCAAAGCATAATCCGCAACGAATCTCTCCAACTTACCGATAGATACCGGATCACCCTTGATACCGCGGATACACTTGCACTCACACTGCGACTCCTGCGGGCATACACGGCCGCAGATAGCCGGAAGAGCTGATGACTCGCCGATCACCTTATAAGCCTCCTCAATATTGCCTTCCTTCACCTGGGAAATGAATCCGGGAATATTGATCGCTACCGGACATCCTTCGATACACTTGGCATTCTTACAGTTCAGGCAGCGAGTTGCCTCCTCCATTGCCTCTTCCTTATTATATCCATAACAAACTTCCTCGAAGTTAGTTGCTCTCTCCTTCGCGTCCTGCTCTCTTACAGGAACTCTCTTTAATACATCAGCCATTAATTGTCACCTCCGCAATTGCCGCATCCACCATGATGGGTGTCGCCTTCTTGTACTTTCAGGATCGCACGTCCTTCCTCTGTCCTGTACATCTGCTGTCTCTTCATCGCATTGTCAAAGTCTACAAGATGTCCGTCGAACTCAGGTCCGTCTACGCACGCAAACTTCACCTCGCCGCCTACGATCACACGGCAGGCGCCGCACATACCAGTACCGTCAACCATGATCGGGTTCATGCTGACAATCGTAGGAATCTCCAGTTTCTTGGTAAGAAGACAGGTAAACTTCATCATGATCATCGGTCCGATCGCTACACAGACGTCATACTTGTTGCCCTCTTCCACCAGCTTCTCGATCTTGGTCGTAACCATACCTGCATGGCCGTATGTACCGTCGTCCGTGCATGGATAGTAGTTGCCCGCAACCGCTTCCATCTCCTTCTCTAAGATCAGCATATCCTTGGTCTTGGAACCAACGATCACATCTACATCAATTCCGTGCTCCTTAAGCCACTTCACCTGCGGATATACAGGCGCCGCACCGACACCGCCTGCTACGAAAAGCATCTTCTTATTCTTAAGGCTCTCAATATCCTCTTCTACAAATTCAGACGGACATCCCAAAGGTCCGATAAAATCACGGAAGGAATCTCCTGCCTGCATCCCGGCCATCTTCATCGTAGATGCTCCAACCTCCTGGAACACAATGGTAATAGTTCCTGCTTCTCTGTCATAATCACAGATCGTAAGCGGAATACGCTCACCCTTCTCGTCCATCTTCACGATCACAAACTGCCCCGGCTCACAATGCTTGGCAACACGCGGAGCTTCTACGTCCATAAGATAAATCTTATCAGCCAGTTTCTCGGCTCTCAGTATCTTGTACATCTTACGTTCCTCCTAATAATTAATGCTTCTATTATAATAATGTATCTGTGAGAAAATATCAAGTATGTTGAAAAGAAAATCGTTAAGTAAATATCACACTACGGCTTCAATGAGCAGCTTATCTCCAAGGATAACTTCTTTTACCCCGATTTCTTTCTTTTTATTAAAATCAAAGCTTAACATATAGCCCTTCTTTATCCCAAAATAATCAAGATAATCCGACAATTGTCTTTCCCCCCGTTCGTTGTAGGCATTACCTCTCCATATTTTTAATTCAATGATAAATTGTTCACCTCGGTAATCGATCACCAGATCCATTCGCTCACGGCTGCGAGTCTCTGCCTCCACATAGCTGTTTCCCACACCATTGATGATCGGTTTCAAAAAAAGCATAAAATAACGCCTGCCGGCATCTTCAAGAAAAGTTTCGTCGCTGTCTCCGTAAAGATAATCAAAGCTCTCCACAAATTTCTCCAGTATACGCCGTACATTCAAGTGGCCTCCGGTAATAAACTGATTTTTCTCCTGCAATCCGGCATCATATATTTTACTGCTTATATATTCTTCCGATATAAACCAGTTGTATAATACTGTTTCAAAGATTCGATTGGCAATAGAAACTGTTCCGTTCGTATTCTTTATAAATCCAAACATTGCAGCAACTTCTATATAATCATTCATCGCAACATAAGGAATCGGCTTGCCCGCAAAAAGAATCTCATAACATATATCTCTTAACCGGGGATATTCCTTCAATTTCCTTTTCAAAGATTGATACAGGGGATTCGTTTCGTTCAGCAATATCTTCATAGCTTCTAAGAATCCCTCTTTCGTCCAGACATCACTTTTGTCAGAAAATCCTCTGTCCTTTGCAATACGTTCATCCATAAGCTTGCACAGTCTGGATACAAGATATGGATAACCGGAAGTGTAATTATATAGAAGCTGTGATATTTCTTCTATATCCATATCTGTATGGTGATCCTCTTCATACTCCTTAAGCATCCTTGCAATATCCTGCGTTGAAAAACTCATATCCACCAAGAAATCCGCCGCAATATTCCATGGGCTGTTCTCCCTGTGCTTTTCATTTGGACGAATATTTTTCTGAATATTCCGTATATCATACAGACTTGCAAGTATCACAGACCGAAATGTAGGAGTAATATCACAGTCCAAATAGCAAGCTCTGATCTGTGCAAGGAAATCAAAAAACGCCTGTGTATTTACCGCAGTATCTACTTCATCTATGATTAGAACGATCGGTTTACTGGTTCGTTCACACCACTGGCCAAACCAGTCAAAGAGCTCTGCCATTCTGCTCTCTCTATCTCTTCCAACTGCCATCTCCATGAGCTTTTCCCGGAAATCCTCCGGTATCTCTTCCATATTCCGGAGCGCCTTACCGATCTCGCGCGCCAAACCACCTACAAAAGCTGACTCATCGGCAAAATCCAAAAAACTCATCCTCTGAAAATCCAGACTGACAACCATATATTCCTGTTTCAAGTAGTCTGCAAGTGCTCTAAGTATCGTAGTTTTACCGTATTGTCTCGCTTTGTGGACAGTAAAATACAATCCGGCATCTACCATCGCCTTAATCTCTTCCAGCCTCGTTCCCAGATCAACCATATAATGCTTTGCCGGTTTGCACGAACCATTTACATTAAAAATCTTTGCCATCTATCAGCTTCCCTCCTACAGTCTTTATATCGTCCGCAAGCAACTGCGCCTGAAAGAGTCAAACAAATATTAACACCAAATAACGCTTCCAAGCACCTCCACACCGCGTTCAGCAGCCATCTTCCTCTCCTTCGCGATGAACCGTGAATCTGATATTCCTCTCTTCTCCACAAACAGAATTCCATCATAATCCTCGAGTTCCCTGATGGCGTCCGCCTGGAATACGATCTGAACATAGGATGACCAGGAAACCTCCGGAATCTGTGCTGTAAGCTTCTCGCATAATCCCGCAGCGTCCTCCCTCGCCACCGTACCGGCAAGCATGATCTTCTTATCTCCCTTGCCCGGCAACTTACGGATCGCCGCCTGCACATTCGCCGCCGCTATCTTCACCTGATCCTCGCATCCAAGTCTGGCATACGCTCCCTCTTCCAACCGGAAGATCCATGCATCGACAGCTCCAAACGCTCTCTTCCTGTCTGAATTACGCACCAATCCTAACATGGGCATACCGTACTCTTCCGCAAATGTCTTCGTATTGCGCAGCCGTCCGCTCATAATATAGAGCATCATGAGAACAAAACATGCCATAAATCCGCCGAGCACTACTCCGATCACCGCATATTTTAAGGCCTCCGCAGCCGGATTCGCCAACACTGCCGCAGAACCGGCGCCTCCTGATGAACTTCCTGTCTCTTCTGTCTCCAAAGATAATACCGTATTCATCTCTGTCTGATAAGTCTGCAGATTCCGTACTGCCTCCACGTAGCCTGACCGAAGAGTCGCCTGATAACTCTGTATGTTGGAATCCGCCTTCTCCGACTGCACCGAAGACAACAAGCTTAATCTATGTGCCGCCAAAGTCTTCTGCAGCTTAGCAGAATACTCCTTCATTATCTCCTCCGCCTCTGAAAGATACTCTTCGCAAAGCTTTTCATCCGGCATATTGACCAGGATCTGGATCACCAGCTTCTCCGGCCGCATCATCTCATAATCTCCTAACCGATATGCTTCCCTGTCGCTGCTGTTAAATGAAACCAAATACCTCAAGTCTTCTACAGACACCGCTTCATTCTTAGCATGCAGCTTCTCCGCCATGCTGCCGTCTGTGACAAATGTCCGATATGCCGCAACCAGGCTGTCCAACAGCTCCCCGCCGTCCACATAATAGCTCAGCGTCCCTGTCGATACATGGAACGGGTCGATCTCCATCACGATAGACTGATTCAGAAAATCCTCCTGAGCTTCCACATCCTTCTCACATCTTGCAATGATCTGCTCATAGGATTCTACGGAACGCTCGTTGAGCGTCATGGGATTCTCTTCCTCCTCTGCTTCTTCTCCATCCTCCGACTCCAACGCAGCTTCCTGTTTTGCCGACTGGTTGCTCCGTACTACGGACTGATACTTGTAAGCTCCTGCCAGAATTCCCATTACTAGCATGAGTACAAGGATTCCCCGCCATTTTTCAAGGCAATAAAACATTAGGTCTACCAAATTGATCTCTCTTACTTCCTGTTGTTCATTCATGATTCATTTCTTCCTCCCGTTTCTATCATTCCTTTATCCACG
>Ga0137308_100533_pt1 | contig 59340 bp, 43 predicted proteins | sample Inofrocosms_June_FD_97181 | JGI IMG/M metagenome (GOLD analysis project Ga0137308, IMG submission 97181) | Mouse cecal microbial communities from Vienna, Austria - N-Acetylneuraminic and N-Acetylglucosamine D2O microcosms_June | ecosystem: Host-associated > Mammals > Digestive system > Large... | reverse complement strand
CAGGAAATTTTTCGCGGAAACTGTCAAGTTTTGTTCGTGACAGAGTGGCATACTGGAGTGCCAGGGTAGTGCTGTTTTCTAATTTCTCTTCAACAGTTATTTCTTTGCCTATTTCGTTTCCTTTAAAATCCAGTATCATTGAAGAACCGTCATAGCTGAATCCCTTGTTGTCCGTCCCTTTGCAGTTGACTGCGCATACATATGCTTCGTTTTCAATAGCTCTTGCAGGGAGGAGTTTATTCCATGCCGTAATCCTTACTTCGGGCCAATTGGCTACTGCTATAAGTATATCATATTCATTGCTGACGTTTCTGTTCCATACAGGGAAACGAATGTCATAGCATGTCACCATTGTGATGTTCCATCCGCGAAATCTGATCTTAAGGCGTTTGTTTCCACAAGAAAAAATCTTGTCTTCACCTGCCATTGTAAAAAGATGGCGTTTATCTGCAAATGTCATGTCTCCGTTTGGCTCAATGAAGAAGGCTCTATTGTAGAGCTTTTGTTGATCAATGTATATGCAACTGCCGGCAATTGCGAGATTGTGTTTGTTTGACAGTGTTTTAAGCTGTTCAAATGTTTCATCCTGCTTCTCACTTACCATGTCAACTATGGTTTCCTTGTCTTTGCCGATTGGGAAGCCTGTTGAAAATGTTTCAGGAATTATCAGTAAATCCGTCTGTGGATGTACGTGTTCGAGTGTTCTTTTCAGATCTGCCAGATTATAATATATGTTGTCCCACACTATTTTCATGGGATAAAGGCAGACATTAAGATCTTTTGTAATCATGTTTTAAGGTGTAGTTTTATTGTCTGTATCCGTTATAGGACAAGGAATAGTCCTCAGATTGTAAATTTCTCAGGATATCTGGCAGCATTTGCGGAATTCGCGTAGAATTTCTTAACATATTTCATATCTTTTTCTATATCGCTGCTCGGATAAAACTCTTCGTTTATTCTTATTTCTTTTTTTGCATAATCAATTATTCCGAGTTGTATCGGTACTTGAGCTTCATATGATATGTATAAGAATCCTGTCCGCCATTTCTCTTTTCGGCTTCTGGTTCCCTCCGGTGTCACAGCAAGGTTCACATACTTCGACTTTCTGAATAGGTCAACAATCTTTTCAGTGAGACTCGAACCGTTTTTTTTAGCTGGAACGGGTATGCCGCCAAATGCTCTTAATATATATTTAAGAGGGAAGAAAAACCAAAACTCTTTCATAAGAAAATTGGCTTTTCTTCCCAATGACCGGTATGTGGCGAGACCAAGAATAAAATCCCAGTTTGACGTGTGGGGTGCGACACAGATAACACATTTATCTCGTCGAGGAGCGGTAACGGACACTTTCCATCCGCTCCATTTCAATAGTCTGCCCCATATGTTCATGCGTAAATTATGTTATTTTGCAACAGCTTCTTTATTAGCTTTTTTTACATTTTCTGGAATCGCTTTGTTGAAAGAAGTAACGGCTTGATTGATTTCTTCTCCGAATTCCATGTGAATCTTGGTAAAGAGAGCCTTGAAGAAACTATTCTTTGCTTTTGTATATTCGGTGTTATCCGCAAACGCCTTAACACCCTTGTCAAAGAATACGTTTGAATTGTTTTTGGCTTTGACAACCGCGCCAAGTACCTTCTCGATTGAAGAGGCAATTGCATTTTTGTCAGCACCTTCGATATTGTAATATGCAACCATCATCTCATTGCATATTGCACCGCCGATTGCATCGATTGATTTTTTGAAATCTCTTTTGTTTGCCATAATATTTCGGGTTTATTTTATTATTTGCAATGCTGCATGCAGTTTATGACATGTCATGTGCATGGCAGATATTGCATTCGATTACAAATATAACACTTTTGATTGGATTATTATTGCTTTTAAAGATAATTTGATCAGTTTCCTGAATAGAGCATAATATTTGTGAAGTACTTGTTTAAAAATAAAAAGAGAGCCGCCCAAGTTTCACATTTATTTTTAACAAGTTCTGGATCATGTGACAATATACCACCGTTCCACCGTTCATTGAGATTTATGTGAGCTTGTGGCAAGTTTGGTTTGGATATTCGAAATATATTGTTTATCTTTGCCGAATCCATAACGGGGCGCAGCATATTATGATGAAACGATAGATTCCCAATTTTACGTCCTTGAATCTGTAACTTATTGAGCATGTGTCCTTATTACGGTGTTAATCCAATATCTGACTAACTAAACGAAGCTACAATGATTGATTTTAATGCACGTATCAAAGATGCGCTTGCTCTTGCGAGCGATACAAAGGTTTTTCAATTTGGTGAAGATATTCTAAAGCATGCTCCTGATTTATTTATGGAGAATTTTCCCGGCAAGAAGGCATTGATTGTCGCTGACGGAAACACATGGGGGGCAGCTGGCGAAAAAGTATGGAGTTATTTCAAGGGAGCCGGTATAGAATGTCGCAAACACTTGTTCGGGATGGAGGAGTTTCACGCCGATTCCATATATTCAGACGAGATTGGCGCCGAACTTGATGAATTCCCGTCTATCCCTGTTGCAGTTGGTTCGGGTGTTATCAATGATTTGTGTAAACTTGCTGCTTTTCGTCACAACGTGCCTTATATGGTTGTGGCTACTGCAGCTTCTGTTGATGGCAATTCTTCATCGGGAGCCTCCATAACTGTCGATGGCGCGAAAATGACTATTGAATGCAAAGCACCCAAGGTGATACTTGCAGATACCAACGTATTGGCATCCGCGCCCAAAGAAATGACAGCCGCCGGTTATGCCGATCTCGCGGCAAAGATCCCGGCAGGTGGAGAGTGGATGATTGCTGATTTATTCGGTACGGAACCAATTGTTCCGGAAGCATGGAAAATACTATATGAAATTTTACCTGAAATGATAGCTGATCCGGAAGGTATCGCCGCCGGCAATCCTGAATCAGTGGGAATACTTTTTGCCGGTCTGACTCTGAGTGGCATCGCGATGCAGGTGGCACATTCAAGCCGTCCGGCTTCGTGTGCCGAACATCTTTACAGCCATTGGCTTGACATGACGGGGCATACCTTCAATGGAAAATTGCAGTCACATGGTTTCCAGGTAGGAGTAGGAACTCTGACTACCTGTGCTTTTTTTGACGAACTGCTGAAAATGGATTTGTCTGAGATTGATGTAGAGGCATGTGTGGAGAAATGGCCTGCGCTTGAAGAGGAACAGAGAAGGGCAAGAGAAATTTTCAAGGATTTTCCGGTTCCGGAACTTGGATATACGGAAATAACCAAGAAGTATAATGATAAGGAAACAGTAAGACGACAGCTTGAGTTGATAAAGAACAACTGGCATGAATTCAAAAAGGAACTCCGAAAACAGGTGTATTCATTTGATAAGATGCAAAATATGTTTAGCATCGCAGGTGCCCCTACATGTCCTGAGGATATTGGTGTCACGCGAAATCAGATGAGATATCTTACAGATTTTGTACAGTTGATGCGGTGGCGCATAAATATGCTTGATCTTGCAAAGAGAGGTTGTTTTTATGACCGTCTTGTTGATGGAGTATTTGGCAAGGGTGGAGTCTGGGAATGTTGATTTTCAATACCGGTTTCAATAATCATAATTATGGAAAAGACAAAACACAGTTTTTCATACTGGCAATGGAGAACTATCATCGGCACGATGATAGGATACGCAGTCTTTTATTTTGTGCGGAAGAATCTGTCATTCGCAATTCCGGGTCTTACGGCTGAATATGGTATCTCAAAAGCGGCACTTGGCGCTATTCTTGCAATTGTAAGTATTGTATATGGAGTCTCGAAACTGCTGAACGGATTTCTTGCCGACAGAGTTAACGGACGGTGGCATATGGTGGCGGGGTTGAGTGTGTGCACGATTGTCAATGTATTATTCGGTTTCGGAGCCATGATTTGCGCCTATTTTGTCGGCTCCGATTATGGCGAGACATTCACACATGCGCTGATCTTGTTGTTTGGAATCCTGCTTGTGGTAAACAATATTTTTCAAGGGTGCGGTTTCCCACCGTGCAATCGTCTGATGACTCATTGGGTTCCTCCTCATGAACTGTCTACCAAGATGTCTCTTTGGAATACATCGCATTCTATCGGTGCATTTGTTGCAGCGGTTCTGTGTGGTTTTATAATGGGTCAGTTCGGCACAGATCAGTCCGGAAACAATGAATTGCGCGAAAGAGTGGTGGCGAATACGCAGAGCGTAACTTCTTCTATGGATCCGGAGGCGGCTCGTGCTTATGTCGACGGCATGCTTCAACATTATGGAGCATGGCAATGGACATTCTGGATTCCGGCAGCCATTGCGGCAATCGGTGTTGTCTTTATAATAATAGTTTTGCGAGACACCCCCAAGTCTGTGGGATTACCTGAATTGCCCGGCACTGTAAAATCCGGTAAGAGTAGGGAGGAGAGCAAAGATCACCGGCAGTTTATATGGAATCATGTGATTAAAAGCAAACTGGTGTGGATACTGGCTTTGGCGGATTTCTTTGTCTATGTCGTCAGAATGGCAGTGCTTGACTGGGGCCCCACGTTCTTACAGGAAAACAGAGGTTTATCGCCGGCGGCGGCAGCTTCAGTAGTGGCAATATTCGAAGTTTTCGGTATTCTTGGCATGCTTAGTGCCGGTGTGATTACTGATAAACTGTTCAAAGGTAGAGGTCAGCGTACAAGTGTATTTTGCATGATAGGGGTCGTTCTCTTCATTGCCGCATTCTGTTTCTTCCCGCTTCAGACAGATCCATTGCTATTATGCGGATTCCTTATATGCGCGGGGTTCTTTTTATATGGACCGCAGGCTCTTATCGGTGTCATAGCTTCGAATCAGGTTACTCGCAGGGGTGCTTCATCAGCTGTGGGCATAATAGGTTTTGTAAGTTATATAGCTCCGATAGTTTCCGGCTATGTATTCGGAATACTTGCAGATACACCTTCAGTAGGATGGGACGGAGTTTTCAAGATCATGATCATAGTCGCCGTTGCAGGAGCCTTGACAATGGCAGTGCTTTGGAATGTCAAGGCAGATGCCTATGAGACAAAAGCAGCTGTAACAGATTCAAATAAACTCGAGGAAGACAGTCTTGACGATTAGAAAACCGATAATTATCAAGTGTTCAATCCAAACACTTACTTAATGGAAAACAGGTAATAATTTGTAGGTAATTGGTTTCTTAACGAGAAGTGATTCTTCTTAAGGTTGTGCCCGGCGTTTGCCGGGCACTATTTGTCTCAGTCGTGTCGTTCCTTACGAGCGGCGTCAAGCCTCAGCAGAATGAACAGCAGGATTGTGAACCCCCAGAGAGAGGATCCTCCGTAACTGAAGAATGGCAGTGGGATTCCAATAACAGGGCATAACCCTATCACCATACCTACATTGATTGCAAGGTGGAATATCAATATCGACACCACGCAATATGCATACACCCGTTCAAAGGGAGATCTCTGCCGTTCCGCGATATGAATTATACGCAGTATGAATGCGAGATAGATAATCAATACGGCAGACGCTCCAATAAAACCTTCTTCTTCTCCGATTGTGCAGAAAATGAAGTCTGTGTGCTGTTCCGGAACATATTTAAGTTTGGTCTGTGTCCCGTTGAGAAATCCTTTTCCTGCAATTCCGCCTGAGCCAATTGCGATTTTTGACTGGTTCACATTATATCCGGCTCCCCGGATATTGTCTTCTATGCCGAGAGCCACCTTTATTCGCATCTGCTGATGGGGTTCAAGAACGTTCCCGAAAACGTAGTTTACAGAAAAAAGGAACGTCATTGAAACCACTGCGAATCCGATAGTCACAAGAAACTTTGTTATTTTGTGTCTGAACATGGCGATTGCCGTGTATATCATTGCAGCCAGCAGGATTGAAATGAAGAAGACAGTGCCGTTTATCCCTATTCCGCATAATGATAGAATTGTCACAATCACTCCCGACGCAATGAAACCTATGATTACATTACGCGCTATTATGATGTCACGGCAATAAAACAGCAGCATCAGAGAATAAATAAGCAATATTATTATGAATACGCTGAATTCCCCGGCAGGAATTCCGAGTATAAGTGGTTCTGCAAATTTGACAGCGACAACAAAGAATGTTATGGCGCAAAGAATTGAAAAGAGCACCAAACCGCTCATACCTTCGCGATAAAGCACAAATATAAGCGAAACATAGACAAGCGCACTGCCGGTTTCCCTCTGTAGCAGAATGAGTATAATCGGAATGAATATGATAATGAGCGCGCGAAAATAGTTACTGATCTTTGCGTTAAGCGAAAAATTATATGAATCGAAAAGTTTGGCGAGAGCCAAAGCTGTAGCGAATTTACCAAACTCAGCAGGTTGAAGACTCACCGGACCGAATACAAGCCAAGAGTGAGACCCCTTGATATTGGGTGCTATAAATATGGTCAGCAGCAGGATAAGCACTACTATCCCATAAATCGGGTATGCGTATGTCTTATATATCCTGTAGTCAAGGAGTAATATCGCCACTCCTACGATTATTGACAAACCAATCCACATTATCTGTTTTCCCGAAAATTCTTTTAGATCGAACAGTGAGGCATTGTCGAAATCATAACTTGCAGCGTATATGCTAACAGCTCCCATTGTAACCAGCAGGAGATACAATACAATCGTAATCCAATCGAGAGAGCGGAACACGGATGTTCCGGCATCAATGTTTCTTGACTCCACTTGTAACTATAGTGTTAGATGTCATCATTCGTTCTTCAATTCCCTTGCGTGCGGGAGATATCTCGCCATTGAGATATCTCTCAATCATGAGACTTCCTATCGGCACACCATATGTGGCACCAAATCCGGCGTTCTCAACATATACCGCCACTGCTATTTTCGGGTTGTGGTATGGAGCGAATCCGATAAAAGCAGAGTGGTCTTTTCCATGAGGATTCTGAGCCGTACCGGTTTTCCCACATACTTCAATGCCGGGTAAGTTCGCTCCTCGGCATGTGCCTCCGAGCACAGCCATCCTCATACCTTCAGCTATATTCTCATAATATTGTTTCTTGATATGCGGTTTGCGTTTTTCTCTGTAAACAGGATCAATCACACTGTCGGCGATTTCTTTTACAATGTGTGGAGTGTAAAAGTAACCGCGATTCGCTATAGTGGCGCAGAGGTTTGCAATCTGAAGGGGAGTGGCGAGCACTTCTCCCTGGCCTATTGACACTGATATGATTGAATTCGCGCTCCAGTTTTTTCCTCTGAATGATTTGCTGTAAAACTCAGCATTGGGTAAAAAACCACGACTTTCCGACGGAAGATCAACACCAAGTTTGTAACCATATCCCATTTCAACAAGATAGTTTTTCCATTTTTCGAATTGTACAGCCGTTTTGGTTCCCCGTTTATCTATCATATTCTTGAATCCCCAGCAAAAATAGGCATTGCAAGAGGTCTGTAGCGCAGGTTTGAGTGAAATAGGTGATGCGTGACCATGGCATCCGACTTTGAGTCCATTGACGTAACCGTGGTAGCAGGGATACATAGTCTGGAGGTTTATAATCCCTTCCTGAAGAAATATCAGTCCTTGGGTCGGTTTGAAAGTAGAACCCGGAGGATATGCACCCTGCAGTGCGCGGTCATATAGCGGTTTGTATGGATCCTTCACAAGCGCGGAATAATTTTTCCCGCGTTCACGTCCTACAAGCAGCGAAGGATCGTATGATGGCGAAGATACAAGCGCAAGTATTTCTCCCGTAGACGGTTCGATTGCGACTATAGCGCCTATTTTCCCTGCCATAAGTTGCTCGCCGTATTGCTGAAGATCCATGTCAATTGACAGTGTCAGATTATGTCCTGATTTGGGAGAGATGTCGTGGATTCCGTTTTCGTATTTACCCTTGATTCTTCCGTAGGCATCCTTCATGAGAATTTCCATCCCCTTCTCTCCGCGAAGCGCTTTTTCGTAGCTTTTCTCCACGCCCAGATCACCTGTATAATCTCCGCGTCTGTAGTATCTGTCTTTTTCTATATCAGTTGCCGAAACCTCACGGATATTTCCCAGAATGTTTGCGGCTGACTGAAAAGCATATTCGCGCACCGTTCTTTTCTGGATGAAGAAGCCGGGAAAGAGGTATAGTTTTTCCTGAAGACGACCATAATCTTCCTGAGAGAGATGTGAGATGAGTTTCTGAGGTGTATATGCCGAGTATCCGGGATTTTTCCGCGGGTTTTTCATCTCCTCCCATTTGAGCGCAAGGTCTTCTTTGGTTATTTCAAGTGCCTGGCAGAAAGCCAGAGTGTCAAAATCCTTTACGTCTTTAGGTATGATCATCACGTCGTATGCGGGTTTGTTGAAGACAACGAGTTTCCCGTTACGGTCATATACAAGTCCACGTGCCGGATATATGACACGCTTGAAAAATGCATTGCTTTCAGCACTTTCCTTGTATTTGTCGTCTCCTACCTGCAGAGAGAATAACCTGATAAGATATATAAATACTATGACACATATGAAGCCGCCTATGACGTACTTCCTTTTTTCCAAATTATAATCTTTTCTCACTGTTAGTTATCAGACTGTCAATTCCAAGTAAAATCAAAAAAGTGAATACCGCGCTTGCCATGCCCATGATGAGGATTTCTTCAATATCTGCAAAGCTCAGATATTCAATCGTGAAAACCATGAGGCAATATGCCGCTGTCATAGTAAAAAGATATTTGCCATATACACCGAAACCTACTGTTGCAAGCGATGGCTCAATGTTCTTGGTCCGGTCATCTTTGGGAATATAGGCATAGAATACAGGCCTTTTTATTATCGCAAGCAACGTGCAGGCCAATGAATTCACGCCTACTGTATTAGAAAAGATATCCACGACAAGTCCTGAAAAAAACGCCCATGTCAACAACCATCCGGTGCTCAGATTCAATGGCAAACTTATTACCACATATATGAATACAAACACCATCGCGATATTGAAGAGCATTATGTGGTTGCATATAAGCACCTGTACCAGTATAAGGCATATGAGAATCAAAATGTTCTGAACGATAATCTTTCCCATGTCAGTCTTTTTTAAGAATGTCGTAATTAGACAGAGAATCAATTTCCGCCTTATGGATATCTTTAATCACACGAACTGTGCTCAGAGATCTGAAATCAGGCATAAGCCTCACTTTGAATGTGAAAAAACTGTCGTCCTGACTTCTGACTCTGTTAAGGATTGTTCCGACGGGAATGCCTTCTGGGAATGTCGTGGAATATCCGCTTGTGACTATTGTGTCGCCTATCTGATATTCGACATGTCGCGGAATTTCTTCTACGTATGCGATAGATGCATCTTCACCTTTCCAGTTCAAAGACCCTACGAAAGATGTGTCTTTAAGTTTTACAGAGAAGTGTTGGGTTTCGTTAAGCAAAGAGATTACCCTCGCCATGTGGGGACCGGTAACGTTCACGATACCTACAACTCCATTCTGGTCAACGACTCCCATTCCTCGTTCAACACCGTCAAGACTGCCTCTGTCGATAGTGAAGAAATTTTTGGGCAACCGCGTATTGTTGTTTATTACGGCTGCGGAAACATAATCGTAGCGGTCTTTGGAGGGGAGGGGTGCCAATGTGTCTGACAGCAGCACCTTATATTGTGCAAGCTGGCTTTTCAGATTCAGAACCTCATTCTGCAATTGCGCATTACTTGCCTGGAGACTTTCGTTGATTGATTTGAGATGGAAATATCCTGTGACTTGCGATGCCCCGTTATACAGACCTCCCGATATGACATTGGCTGAGGTCAGATATACCGATTGTTGGTATCTGTTCCCCAGCACAAGTAGCATTACGCTTATCAGCACATAGAATGTGAAGACAAACCACGTGGAATAGCGTATTATAAAATTCAGGAGATTACGCATTCCTCAGAACAAATGTCGGTGTAAGGATTATCCTTAGCGAATAAGGAATGAGAACCTGTTGATGTTTTTCAAAGCCACACCTGTTCCTTTGGCTACAGCATGTAACGGATCTTCGGCAACTTTGAATTCAATGCGTATCTTATCTGTGAGTCTCTTTGCAAGACCACGGAGCAAAGCACCGCCTCCTGCAAGATAGATTCCGTTCTTTACAATATCAGCATAAAGTTCCGGCGGAGTCTGCTCAAGGGCAGCAAGGATTGCTGCCTCCATCTTCATGATGGATTTTTCGATGCAGTGTGAAATCTCTTCGTGGGTTACAGGAACTTCCATCGGAAGTGAGGTCATTCGGTTTGGTCCGGTTACAATGAACGGTTCTGGCGGATTCTCAAGTGTAGGCAGGGCTGAACCAACGTTTATTTTTATCTGCTCCGCCATATTTGTTCCGACCTTGAGGTTGTGAACACGTCCCATATGTTCCTGAATGTCGGCAGTCAGGTCATTTCCGGCTATTCGGATACTCTTGTTGCTGACAATTCCTCCAAGTGAAATCACTGCGATTTCAGTGCTTCCGCCGCCTATATCGACAATCATATTGCCCTCAGGTGCCTCAACGTCAAGACCGATGCCAAGAGCTGCAGCCATTGGCTCGTATATCATGTATACGTCACGTCCGCCGGCGTGCTCGCTCGAGTCTCGAACAGCGCGAATCTCGACTTCTGTCGAACCGGACGGGATGCAAACAACCATCCTGAGAGAAGGCGAGAACCAGCGACGTTTGGAACCGACCATCTTCACCATGCCGCGAATCATCTGTTCCGCAGCGTTGAAGTCTGCAATCACACCGTCGCGAAGCGGTCGGATTGTGCGAATGCCGGGAGACTCGCGTCCCTCCATCATGTGAGCTGGTGTTCCTACTGCGATGAGTTTGTCGGTTTTGTTCTCTATGGCAACCACACTCGGCTCATCCACAACAATTTTGTCATTATGAATGATGATGGAGTTGGCTGTTCCCAAGTCCATCGCTATTTCTTGAGTAAATGAAAAAAGTCCCATTGAATATCTATCTTAATGGAGAGTAGTAATTTCTTGATTTTTCAGAATGCAAAGTTAACTATTTTTTTCTTAAAAGAATACATAATTATGTTTAAAAAAATACTTGTTCGGCTAATTCTTGTCGTTGAACTCGTCTTGACTTATTTAAAATGAGTAAAAATGAGTCGAGAGGAGTTCACGTTCACCTTTTAAAGGTGTATGCTGTAATGTGTGCCTGCAACACAAAAAAAAGAAGGCGGCCTAATATTAAGCCGCCTTCTTTTTTATCTATTCTTTGACTGATTATCAATTGAAGAATGTTTCAAGAGCGTAGTCGATGTTCTCAATAACATAGTTAAGGTCGGAATCATCGGCTTTCATTGCTTTTGCTTTTTCAGTGATGTCTTTGGCGTACTGGAAATATTTTGTTTTGATTTCCTGACGCTGTTCAGGTGTGGCACCTTCGATGTTGTTCCATTTCTGGGTTCCTACCTTGAAGATTTTCTTTGAGGCATTTTTCAGTGTCTCAAAATCCACATCAGGTAGCGATGCTGCCTTTTTGTAGTCTTCTACCGATGCGTCATCATCACCCTTGCGGTCGTTGACATATCCTCTGAGTCCATAGAGAGATGCGTTCTCGGGATTCTGGGATATCAAAGTGTTCACTTCGTTGAGCGCTTTGTCTATCTGGTTGTCAAGTACAAGTGAATTGATGAGGTTGTTGATGAAAAGAGGCTGTGAGATGCCGAATTTCTTATGACCGGCTTCTGCAATCTCCATGATCTCGTTCTTTGCCTGATCAACTTTGGTCGAATCCTGGCTTGCAAGATATTGCCAGCAAGCGATTTCGTAAACATAGTTCTGATAGTTGTCGGAATTGTTGAGACGAGCGTGCTTGAACGCGTTGGCACCAGCCTCAAGGTTGTTTCCGGCGTAAGCTGAGATTCCGGCATTGAAGAATGCTGTGTTCAGAACTGAGTCTGGAGTGGATTTGACCTCTTTTGAAGCGAAAGACTTAGAGGGCATGTTTCCATAAATCATGAAAGCCTCATAGGCTTCAGGATAAAACTTCTTCTCATTGTAAAATGTGCCTCCTGCGTTGAAATAGTCATTGAAGTGACCATTGATTTTGGATGCGATGTCTTTTGAGAATTTCGGTTTGATCTCACCCTTTGCGTTCGGAACGCTGTCGAGCGACAAAGCCTTCAGGAATTCCTGATATCCGTTGAGAAGCTGCTCGCCCATCTCAAGCGGATTCACGCTTGGATCCTTGGGGTTGATCATCTGTTTTTTGAATGAATTGTCGAATGCATCAAATTCGATCTTGCCTGCAACAAAATATGTGCGGGCATCATTCTGAGTTTCCGGGTTTGCTGCCGCTTGCTTTATAAGGTCGCGGGCTTCCGTGATTTTGTCGTTTTTACCCGCAAGCTTGTTTGCCTGGTCAACTACTTGCTTTTGTGCGCTGATTGAGCCTGCAGCTGCAAGGCAAAGCGCGAATGTCAAGATTTTTTTCATAATATGAAGATTGGGTTAATATTCAAATTAAATTTCTGCATCAACTATGTTGTCAGACACATTGTCGCTTTCAGGATGCTCGATGTTTTCAATATTCTCGTTTCCGTTTTCAGATTCGATTTCCTCTTCAATGTCTTCTTGCGGATCCGAGTCAACTTTGCATACCGATGCGATAGTGTCGCCTCTCTTTCCAAGATCGATAAGTTTCACACCCTGTGTGGCGCGTCCCATTACTCGTATCGAATCCACGGGCAGCCTTAGTGTTATGCCGCTCTGATTGATAATCATCAGATCGTTGTTGTCGTTCACATTCTTGATTGCTACGAGCAGACCTGTTTTCTCTGTGATCGACATAGTCTTGACACCTTTGCCGCCGCGGTTGGTGATTCTGTAATCTTCAAGAGCCGAACGTTTGCCGTAACCGTTTTCGGATACGACCATTACGGATTCTTCCTCTTGTCCGGTCATTGTGATCATGCCGATAATCTCATCGTTCTCGCTGCCGAGGGTCATGCCGCGTACACCTGTAGAAACGCGTCCCATTTCACGGACTTTGCTCTCGTGGAAGCGGATTGCGCGTCCTTCACGGTCGGCAAGAATAATCTCGGCATTGCCGTTGGTGAGCCTTACCTGAATCACATCATCGTCTTCACGTATGATAATCGCTTTCACACCGTCTGTACGAGGACGGGAATATGCCGCCAGTGATGTTTTCTTAATAACACCTTTCTTGGTGGCAAAGATGAGATTGTGGGTAGAATTATATTCAGGATCATTGAGATTTTTTACCCTGATGAATGCATTTACGCGGTCATCCTGATCAATGTTGAGCAGATTCTGGATAGCCCTGCCTTTGGAGTTTTTCGCACCTTCGGGTATTTCATAGACTTTCAGCCAATAACAACGCCCCTTGGCTGTGAAGAACAGCATGTGGTTGTGGTTTGTGGCAGGATATATGTATTCTATGAAATCCGCATCCCTCTTGTCGCTTCCTTTTGCTCCAACGCCGCCTCTATGCTGTGCTCTGAATTCAGAGAGAGGTGTGCGCTTGATATATCCGAGATGAGAGATGGTTATGATCATCTGGTCATCCGGGTAGAAGTCTTCGGCATTGAAGTCTCCTGAAATCATGTTGATGGTTGTGCGACGTTCATCGCCATATTTGTCGCGGATTTCGATGAGCTCATCCTTCATTACCTGACGGCAGACATGGTCGTTGTTCAGGATGTCGTTCAAATGCTGGATGAGTTTCATGACTTCCTCATATTCGTTGCGCAACTTGTCCATCTCGAGACCTGTGAGCTGGCGCAGGCGCATTTCAACTATCGCTCTTGTCTGAATTTCATCAAGTTCAAAACGATCGGCGAGTTTCTGACGGGCATCTTCAGCTGTGGATGACGAACGTATGATCTGGATAACTTCATCGATGTTGTCTACGGCAATCATCAATCCCTTCAGTATGTGTGCTCGTTCTTCCGCTTTCTTGAGTTCAAATCGCGTGCGGCGTATCACGACATCGTGTCTGTGATTGACGAATGCCTCAAGTATCTCTTTAAGGTTGAGAGTCTTGGGACGACCGTTCACAAGGGCCACATTGTTGACGCTGAACGATGTCTGTAACTGTGTGAGTTTGAACAGCTTGTTTAAGACAACTCTCGCGTTGGCATCTTTCTTTATGTCGATTACGATATTGATTTTGCCTCGCGCCGATGTGTCGGAAATGTCAGCTATGCCGTCTATTTTCTTTTCGTCAACGAGTTCCGCTATACTCTTTACGAGGTCGCCTTTAACGACGCCATAGGGTATTTCCGAGATAATGATGGCATCGTGGTTGCCGTCTGACTCAATTTCGGTTTTCGCACGCAGCACGATTCTTCCGCGACCGGTCTCAAAAGCGTCCCGGACACCCTGAAGCCCGAGTATTTCGCCTCCGGTGGGGAAATCGGGAGCCTTGATGTGCTCCATAAGTCCTTCCACATCGAGGTCGGGATTGTCTATCAGGGCGAGTGAGGCGTTTAGTGCTTCGGTAAGGTTGTGGGGCGGCATGTTTGTAGCCATACCTACGGCGATACCTGACGCTCCGTTTACGAGAAGGTTAGGTATTCGTGTCGGCAATACAGCCGGTTCTGAAAGTGTGTTGTCAAAGTTAGGTACGAAATCAACAGTATCTTTGTCAAGATCCTGAAGCATCTCTTCTCCCATACGTGCGAGTTTCACCTCGGTATATCGCATCGCGGCGGGAGAATCTCCGTCTATTGAACCGAAGTTTCCCTGTCCGAAAACGAGAGGATACCTAAGACTCCATTCCTGGGCGAGTCGAACCATTGTGAGATAAATGGACGAGTCTCCATGCGGATGGTATTTACCCATTACCTCGCCCACAATACGTGCGGACTTCTTGGTGTCGCCGGAGAAATAATTTCCGAGTTCGTTCATGCCGAAAAGCACGCGACGGTGAACCGGCTTGAAGCCGTCTCTGACATCGGGCAACGCCCTGGATACAATGACTGACATCGAATAATCGATGTAAGCGCTTTTCATTTCCGATTCAATATTAATCGGGATAATTTTGTCGTCTCCTTGCATTTTATTAATATGTAAAAAGCCCCAATCGTGCCTATCATGACCGGTGTTCGGCACTATGCCGACGACCGCCAAAACCTAACTACAAAGTTACAATATTTTCTCCAATTCACAAAATTTTGTCCATGCAATAATTTTGGCACGGGAATTGTTATGTTAATAGTTATAAGTTAGTTTTATATTGATAATAGATGAACAACGATTTTTCCAAGCAATTCAGACCCATACTTGAAATCGGGTATGAGGAGGCACAGCGTTTCGAGTCTCCCTATATTTCATGTGAGCATCTTGTGCTCGGTTCGATTAAGAACAAGGAGGGTTATGCGTATCGTATTCTGTCTCAGCTTAAGGTTCCTGTCTCGAAAATTGAAGAGGAGCTTGTGGAGTATCTGTCTGAGCCACACGCATCTGTGGAGACGACTACTTTGTTTGAGCAGCAGTATAAGATAAGCCTTGCGGCTATACGCCAGTTGCAGCTCGCGATGTCAGAGGCGAGGAAAATGAATTCCAAAGTAATAGGCAGCGAGCATATACTTCTTGCATTAATCCACGATAAAAGAGCAATGGACAGTGAAATTTTGAAACAGATAAAAGAGGAGTATCTTAATTTTGACATATCTATTCAGGCGATAGGCGGCTTTGATATGCCTCCGCAGATGGGGGGAGTGTTCCCGCCGGAAGATGAAGATGACAGCGGTTTCCCGGGGATGTCTTCAGGCAATCAGGGAAAGGAGTCGGCACGTGCGTCCGAACGTCCTGGAAAAGATAAGGTCAAAAGTGACACTCCTGCCCTTGACAAATTCGGTTATGATATGACAAAGGCGGCTTCCGAGGGACGTCTTGATCCGATAGTGGGACGTGAGACGGAGATTGAGCGTCTTGCGCAGATTCTTTCCCGTCGTAAAAAAAACAATCCCGTTCTGATAGGAGAGCCGGGAGTGGGAAAGTCTGCCATTGTAGAAGGTCTTGCGCTGCGAATAATACAAAGAAAGGTTTCGAGGGTATTGTTTGACAAGCGGGTCATCGGACTTGATCTTGCAGGGATGGTTGCCGGGACAAAATACCGTGGTCAGTTTGAAGAGAGAATCAAGGCGGTTCTTGACGAACTTACAAAGAATCCCGACATAATACTTTTTATAGACGAGATTCACACGATTGTCGGTGCGGGAAGCGCACCCGGAACCATGGATGCCGCGAATATTCTCAAACCGGCACTTGCCCGTGGTGAGATTCAGTGCATAGGTGCGACAACTCTTGATGAATACCGTCAGAATATAGAGAAAGACGGCGCGCTTGAACGACGGTTCCAGAAAGTAATAGTAGAGCCGACTTCTCCGGAAGAGACACTTGAGATTCTCAAGCAAGTGAAGGAGAAATATGAGGCGCACCATAATGTGAACTACACGCCCGATGCGCTGGAGGCATGCGTAAGTCTTACCGAGCGGTATGTTAGCGACAGAAATTTCCCGGATAAGGCGCTTGACGCTCTCGATGAGGCGGGCAGCCGCGTTCACATCACCAATATAGTAGTGCCGGAAGAAATTGAAAGACTCGAAAGAGAAGTCGATGCGCTGACACAGGATAAGCTGAACGCCGCGAAGTCTCAGGATTATGAACTTGCCGCATCGTTGCGCGATCAGGTGGTAAACAAGAAGAATGAACTTGATTCTGCCAAAAAGGAATGGGAGAAGTCTCTCGACAGCGACCGCCAGGAAGTTGATGGGGAGAAAGTAGCTGAAGTGGTGGCAATGATGACAGGTGTGCCTACACAGCGCATCGCGCAGACTGAGGGCAGTAGGCTTATAAATATGGGAAACAGTCTCAAGGGTGCAGTCGTGGGTCAGGATGATGCCATAAAGAAAGTTGTCAAGGCGATACAACGAAACCGAATCGGACTCAAGGATCCTGACAAACCGATTGGAGTGTTCATGTTCCTCGGACCGACTGGTGTCGGAAAGACGCATCTTGCCAAAAAGCTTGCTGAATATCTCTTCGATTCCACAGACTCATTGATCCGTATGGATATGAGTGAGTTTATGGAGAAATTTACGGTGTCCCGCCTTGTGGGAGCACCTCCCGGATATGTGGGATATGAGGAGGGAGGACAGCTTACCGAGAAAGTAAGGAGACGTCCGTATTCCGTAGTGCTTCTTGATGAGATTGAAAAAGCCCATCCGGATGTGTTCAACCTTTTGCTTCAGGTGATGGACGAAGGGCGTCTCACCGATTCGCTCGGGCGTAAGATCGATTTCAAGAACACCATTATCATAATGACCAGCAACGTAGGCTCCCGTCAGCTTAAGGATTTCGGAGGAGGTGTCGGTTTCAATACGGAAGTGGTGACAAAAGATCAGGCGCACAGTGTGATATCGAAAGCGCTCAACAAGGCGTTCAGTCCTGAGTTTCTTAATCGTGTCGATGATATAGTGATGTTTGACCAGTTGTCGAAGGAGTCCATATCCGAAATCATAGACATAGAGCTTAAGGATTTTTACAAACGTATTGAGAAATTAGGCTTTAAGCTTACACTTGCCGATGAGGCAAAGACATTCATTGCAGATAAGGGATATGACAGGAATTTTGGAGCGCGTCCTCTAAAACGTGCCATACAGAAATATCTTGAAGACGAACTTGCAGAGCTGATGCTTACTCTCAATGCGGATGGTAAATTCGGTGGCACAATAGAAGTGACCCATAATGAGGGAGATGACAAACTTACCATCAAATACGAGGATATAGTGTGACACGATAGATAATTAAAGAAACAGATAAAGGCAATGGGGTGCTGTTTAAAACAGCACCCCATTGCCTTTATCTGTTTCTTTTATCCGAGGTCAGAATAAAACTGCGATGCGGTAGGTCAGGAATGCAAACACCCATGCAAGACCGGTGTTATAAATCACTGAGAACAACGCATATTTCCATGAGCCTGTTTCTCTTGCTATCGCTGTAAGTGTCGCTATGCATGGAAAATAAAGAAGGACAAAGACCATGAATGCGAGTGCGGATGCAGGAGTGAACGGAGTTTTGCCAGTTAATCTGGAGGGAGACTGTAATCTTTCAGTGAGCAGTTCCGCATCATCATCTCCCACATACAGCACCCCGAGAGTCGAAACCACCACTTCTTTAGCGGCAGAACCGGCAATAAGAGAAACACAGGATTTCCAGCCAAGCTCCATAGGACGTACAACCGGTTCTACGAACTGTCCGATTTTCCCAAGAATAGAATTGCTTTGCTGGTATTCTGTAAGCATGGATTTTTCTATCTGACTTTGAGACATGCCTTCGGTCTGATCCGCCGGCATTTCCGCCAATGTCGCAGCAACGTATTCTTTAGGTAAATCTTCTGTCTCGTAATGAGGGAAATATGATAATGCCCAGATTATGATAGAGGCGACAAGAATGAGTCCTCCCATTTTTCTGAGATATTGCTCGGCTTTTGACCACATGTTGCGTATTGTTGCCTTCATGGTCGGCATCCGGTATGGAGGAAGTTCCATTACAAAAGGAGTCTCATCTGCCTTGAACCAGAATTTACGCATGAGCTTGGCTGTAAGCACGGCTATGGCGATTCCAAGTGTGTAAAGTGATACAAATACCCATGCCCCGTAATCAGGAAAGAAAGCTCCTACCAGAAGCACATATATAGGTATTCTTGCCGAACAACTGATAAACGGATTTATAAGTATTGTTATGAGTCTGCTTGATTTGCTTTCTATTATTCTGGTTGACATTATTGCCGGCACGTTACAGCCGAAGCCCATAACGAGAGGAATGAATGATTTGCCGTGCAGTCCCATTCGGTGCATTAGCTTGTCCATTATGAAAGCTACCCTCGCCATGTAACCGGAATCTTCCATGAATGATATGAATGCATAGAGAATCAGGATGTTCGGAAGGAAGACAATGACACCTCCGACACCACCTATGATTCCATCAAGCAGCAGATCCTTGAAGGGACCGTCTGCCATTGTTTTCGATACCAACCCTGAAATCCATGCCACAAGCCTTTCAATCCATTCCATAGGATATGATCCAATCTGAAAAGTTGCCCAGAACATGAGCCACATGACTATCAGGAACAAAGGGAATCCGAAAAGTTTATTCGTTACGAAGGCATCAATGATTTTTGTGGATTTTTCTTCTTTTGCCACAGAACCTTCCATGTTCTCTTTTAACGCGCCCTGGATAAATCCGTATTTTTCCGCAGCAATCGCCGAAGAGACATCTTCATGCAGTTCTTTATGGATCCGTTCGTTTTCGTCATCACGAATCTGTTTCCAGATTTCATAATTCGGGTTGTGTTTGAGAATATCTTCTATTTCAGGATCTTTTTCAAGAAACTTTATGGCGAGAAACCTCGGTGAGAACTGATGTGCGACCGATAGGTCGTTTTTAAATTCATCTTTGAGTTTATTGACCGCAGACTCGATCTCCGGATTCATTTTGACATGTATGTGGCGTGTATCAGGATTTTTCATTTCATACACTTCAATTACAGTGTCAAGGAGATTGTCAACGCCATAGCCTGTTGCCGCGATTGTGGGCACAACCGGTACGCCGAGCATTTTGCCGAGGTTTGAATAATCGAGGCTTACGCCGCTCCTTTTCAGTTCGTCGAACATGTTAAGGTCGATTACCATTGAACGGTTCATGTCTATGAGTTCGGTTGTAAGATAAAGGTTGCGCTCGAGATTTGATGCGACAACCACGTTGATAATTACATCAGGTGTCTCTTCTCGCAAATACCGCATCACATAAAGTTCTTCCGGAGAATAGGCTGAAAGGGAATAGGTTCCGGGAAGATCCACGATATTCATCCGGTATCCTTTATGTTTCAGCGTTCCGGCTTTGGCACCTACGGTCACGCCTGCATAATTTCCAACGTGCTCATGTGCGCCCGACACTCTGTTGAACAGAGATGTCTTGCCACAGTTCGGGTTGCCAATAAGAGCGACATTTATGATTTTATCCTTGCGCAGCTCTCTGGATGCTTCCTTGTCGTGTTCTTCTGTCAGTGCGTCTGCTGAAACGTGGGATGCCTCCCAGTTTTCAAGCAGGTCTACTTCTATGAGGTCTGCCTCCGCCCTGCGGAGAGATACCTCATAATCCATGAGTGCATATTTGACAGGATCATGGAGTGGAGCATTCAACACCACTCTTACTTCACGGCATCTGACGAATCCCATTTCCATCACCCGCTTCCTGAATGCGCCGTGACCTAATATTTTAGTTATGACTCCGGTTTCTCCCGGTTTTAATTCCGATAATCTCATTTCGAATGCAAAATTAACGTTTAATCGTTAAAAACAGTCATATGGTAGTGTATATTTTGTAAAAATACCTACTTTTAAGTACTGACCGTATCCGTTTATAATGGACTCCAAGACCTTGTTAAAACCTGAAAATGCCGCATCGGGTTTGTTCCGGTGCGGCATTTTGTTTAGGAAACAATAATATCTCGGTTTATTTATCGGTTGCAGGTTGTTTCAGATATTTGTCGAGGAAGCGGAAGAATGTGCGTTGCCAGAGAATAGCATTCTGAGGTTTGAGCACCCAGTGGTTTTCATCAGGGAAAACGAGCATTTCCGCTTCAAGACCATGCATCTTGGCGGCGTTGAATGCCTGCATGCCTTGAGATGCGAGAATCCGGTAGTCAAGTTCGCCTACAGTGATAAGCATCGGTGCCGTCCAGTTGTTTACGAAACGATGTGGTGAATTTGCATATGTGCGCTGGGCTGTAGCGTTGTCTTTATCCCAGAATGGACCACCGAGGTCGAAATCCGCGAACCACATTTCTTCTGTTTCAAGATACTGTGCTTCAACGTTGAATATTCCGGCATGAGCCACAAGTGCTGCATAACGTCCGTCGTTATGTCCGGCGAGCCAATAAACAGAGAAACCGCCATAGCTTGCACCGATAGCGCCGACATGATCTGCGTCTACATAAGGACGAGATTTGATGTAATCGGTCGCGGCATAGTAGTCCTGCATGTTCTGACCGCCGTAATCACCGGAGATCTGACGGTTCCATGCAGTTCCGAATCCCGGAACTCCGTGGCGGTTGGGTGCGATTATGACGTATCCGTGCGCTGCCATTATCATGAAGTTCCAGCGATAGCTCCAGAACTGACTTACAGCCTGCTGAGGTCCGCCCTGACAATAAAGGATAGCCGGGTATTTCTTGTTCGGGTCAAAATCGGGAGGAAGAATTTCCCAGCAAGTCATCTGTCCGCCGTCGGTCGTAGGAACAGTAACTTTCTTTACGTCTCCGAGTTTGAGCTGCGCGAGTAATTCCTTGTTTACGGATGTAAGCTGTTTTGCTTCGTTATCACCTTTCTTGACAAGGAAAATTTCGTTGGGTTCTCTCATTGAATGTCTCATTGCCACTGCGGCGTTGTCAGCTACGGGAGATACTCCGACATAATCGTATTGTCCGTTTGCGACAGTGTCTATGGCGCAAGTCTTTACATCAATGGTGAATACGGGAGAAACACCCTGATAGTATCCTGTGAACCAGATTGAGGCTCCGTCTTTTGCCCAGGCTATCTGTTCGGGCCAGTAATCCCAGTTCTCGGTCAGATCTCGTGTCTCGCGGCTTTTGATATCCATCACCATAAGGCGTTTTTTATCACTCTCATATTTTGCGGTTGGCATCGATAGCCATGCGAGAGTGTTGCCGTCGGGTGAGAATGCCGGGTCTGTGTCATATCCCGGGAAGCCTTCGCCTGTGAGCTGTTCTGTCTTCCCTGATTCTATGTCATACAGATAAATGTTTGAATCTGTGGAGAAGACATATTCGGAACCTTTGTATTTGCGGCTCACATATACAAGTTTCGAACCGTCCGGACTCCATGCGAAAGATTCCGCGCCACCAAACGGGCGCATCGGGCATTCAAATGGTTCGTCAGCCATTATGTCTTTTGCGTTTTTAACCTCACCGTCAAAATCGGCAACAAACGGATGGGGGATCTTTGTCACCCATTCGTCCCAGTGTTTGTAGCCGAGGTCATCGATTACCCGACCGGTCGTCTTTGGGAGATCTTTGAAAAGTTCTTCATCGTTTTTGTTGAAATCATCTATTGCAGAAGCAAACACAACGCGTTTGCCATCAGGGCTAATCCTGAAGCACTCTATGCCGTTCTTTTCATTGGACAGGCGTTTCTCCCCAGATCCGTCTGCATTGATGCTGAAGATCTGAGTTGTCCCGGTTTCTTTGTCATAACGGAGGAATGCTATCTTTTTCCCGTTCTCAATCCATTGCAGATTACCCTCTGATGCGGATGTCTTGGTAAGACGTTTCATATCTTTCCCGTCAGCATCCATGATGTAGATTTCGGAGTTCCCCTTGTTGAGCTGTATGTCTTCATAAGTCAGAGTGAAGATAATTTTAGTTCCGTCGGGAGAAGGTGTCGCCTCTGAGATGCGTCCAAAAGCTTCAAGAACTTCCGGTGTCATCATGCCGTCGGTTATTGTAACTTCCGGCTTTTCGATTACAGTCTCGTCTGTGTTCTGCTTGTTGCAGGCGCCGAGAACCGATAATGCCACGATTGCACTCATCGTAATCTTGAATTTAATCATAATCTTAATATTTGGAATTATTGTTGTTTGACTTTTTTCTGCTGTAATCATGTCTCTTGTTGACGGCATCCGTCATTTTCTTACGGGAGCAAGGAGCTTTGGAAGCGGTTTGCCGGTAATGGGGATACAAAGTCTCGATAAGGTCAGGACGATGCATTTTTTTCAGAGATTCTGTAATCTGTTTTCTTGATTCCGGTTTATACCAGAAGAAAAACTGTCGCTGAGCGAGTTTCTCTCGCTCGGTTCTTGCCGTGAACACTCTTTCCCCTGTGTAGGGATGGTAGCCGGAATAATATATTTCTGTAGCCACAGTCATAGGGGTAGGAGTGAAATCCTGCACTTGTTCGAGGTGAAAATCCAGTTCCTTGGTAATGCATGCGAGCTCAGCCATATCCTCCTCACGGCACCCCGGATGAGATGATATGAAATACGGTATAAGCTGTTGCCTCAGACCATTCCTGCGGTTTGTTTCATCGAAGATTCTTTTGAATCTTCTGAAAAGATCGAAAGAAGGTTTGCGCATAACGTCAAGCACAGAGGAGGAGGTGTGTTCCGGCGCTACCTTGAGTCGCCCGCTGACATGGTCTGTTATCAGTTCTTTCAAGTAGCAACGGTTTGCCGCAGCGGCTTTGTCACTCTTTGCCGCAGCCATCGCGAGGTCATATCTGACACCGCTTCCGATAAACGACTTTTTGACCTCCGGCAATGAATCTACGGCATGGTAAATGTCAAGGAGAGGGGAGTGGTCGTTGTTGAGGTTGGGGCATGGCTTGGGATGAAGACATGACGGTCTGGCGCATTTCTGACATATTTTTTTGTCGGATCCTCCCATTGCGTACATATTTGCCGATGGTCCGCCAAGATCAGAAATATATCCTTTGAAATCAGGCATGGAGCATACCTGTCCCACCTCTTTGAGTATGGATTCCTTTGACCTTGAAGCTATGAATTTGCCTTGATGGGCGGATATGGTGCAGAACGCGCATCCACCGAAGCATCCTCTGTGCATATTGACGGAATGCCGTATCATATCGTATGCTGGAATATGTTTTCCGCGGTATCGGGGATGCGGCATTCTTGTGTAAGGCAAATCAAAAGACGCATCTATCTCGTCGGATGTCATAGGCGGATACATCGGATTTATGCGAATCATGCGGTTACCGGTCTTCTGCCATATGGTTTTTCCCTCATATTTGTTGGATTCTTCTTCAATATGCCTGAAATTCAATGCCTGTGATTTTTTATTTTTCAGGCACTCTTCATAGCTGTGTAAGACAATGTCGGCCTCACCCGGTTTTTCATTTGAAAAGAAAACAGTCTGAGGAATGTCAGAGATGCTGTTTATCTCTTCTCCGTTCGCGATTCTTTTGGCAATTTCCAATATCGGGCGTTCTCCCATGCCGTATATTATCATGTCAGCTTTGCAGTCGGCAAGAATGGACGGACGCAGTTTGTCAAGCCAATAGTCATAATGAGACACTCTTCGTAAAGATGCCTCTATGCCGCCGGCTATTACCGGCACGTCCGGATAAAGTTCCTTAAGGATGTCGGAATAGACTATTGTCGGGTAATCCGGACGCATACCGTGTCTCCCGCCGGGTGTGTAGGCATCGTCATGTCTGAGGCGTCTGTTCGCGGTGTAGTGGTTTACCATGGAATCCATAGCACCTGCTGAAACTCCGAAAAAAAGGCGCGGCTTGCCAAGTTTTCTGAAGTCTCTGAGGTCATCTCTCCAGTTTGGCTGGGGAACTATCGCGACTTTATATCCGGCTTTCTGTAGTACACGCCCGATCACAGCCGCACCAAAAGACGGATGGTCTACATATGCGTCACCCGAAAACAAAATGATATCTACCTGATCCCATCCAAGATCATTTATCTCATCCCTGGAGGTGGGAAGGTATTTGTTTCTTGGCGGCAAAAGCAGGTTGTTTGCCGAATCCTTATGATTTATGTTTTTTTTATTATTTGCAGTCATCTGAAAGTCCTTTAATTATTGCCGGAATTGATGGAATCCAAGCGGTCTTTCAATTTCAGCATCTCATCGCGCAACTGTGCCGCCTCTATGAAGTCTGTACGTTTCGCGGCTGCGACCATTCGTGCGTTGAGTTTCTCAATCTGCACACTCAACTCATCGGGTGCCATATATCCGATTACAGGATCAGCAGCAACATCTACACGATGTTCTTCTTCATAATAAGGTCTCGGATTGACCTTCGCCTTGTTGTCTTTGCTTGAAACATAAACTTTTGAGGTTTTGCGTCCGTTGTCATTTTTCTTTTCGGAAGATTCATATATCTCAATGAGGTCGTTGCCGGATTTCTTGACAATCGGCGTGGGAGTTATGCCATGTTCCTCATTATATTGCATCTGTTTCTTGCGTCTGCGATATGTCTCATCTATAGTGCGTTGCATGCTGTCGGTTATTTTGTCGGCATACATTATCACTTTTCCATGCACATTTCTGGCGGCGCGACCCGCAGTCTGAGTAAGAGACCTGTGGTTGCGCAGGAATCCTTCCTTGTCGGCATCAAGAATTGCGACAAGGCTCACCTGCGGAAGATCAAGACCCTCACGGAGAAGATTCACACCTATCAGCACATCATATATGCCCTGTCTCAGATCCTCGAGAATCCGTATTCTTTCAAGAGTATCCACATCACTGTGTATATACGCGCTGCTTACACCCCACTTGATAAGGTGGTCATTGAGCTCTTCAGCCATGCGTTTGGTCAGCGTAGTGACCAGCGTGCGTTCTCCGGCTTCTATGCGCAGGCGTATCTGCTCCATAAGATCATCAATCTGGTTCATTGTAGGACGAATCTCGATTTCCGGGTCCAGCAGCCCAGTAGGTCTGATCACCTGTTCTGTGAAAATACCTTCGGTCTGTTGAAGCTCATAGTCACCGGGAGTAGCGCTGACATATATTGCCTGATTGGTGAGTCTTTCAAACTCATCAAATTTCAAAGGGCGGTTGTCGATCGCAGCCGGCAGCCGGAAACCGTATTCAACCAGATTCATCTTTCGTGACAGATCTCCTCCATTCATGCCGCGGATCTGCGGAAGGGTGACGTGGCTTTCATCAATAATTGTAAGGTAATCTTTCGGAAAATAGTCCAGAAGACAGAACGGACGCATGCCGGGTTCTCGCCCGTCGAAATATCTTGAATAGTTCTCGATACCGCTGCAGTGTCCGAGCTCTTTTATCATCTCAAGATCATAAGTGACGCGTTCCCGAAGTCTTTCCGCTTCAAGAAGTTTCCCTTCATTGCGGAAAAATTCGCATTGTGCTCCGAGGTCAACGGCAATCCTGTCAATAGCCCGTGCCGTGTTTTCTTTCGATGATACGAATATGTTTGCCGGATAAATATTGAATCCGTCGAGATCTGTCAATACTGTTCCCGATTCAGGGTCTACAGTCTGTATGCTTTCTATCTCATCGCCCCAGAAAACCACTCTTAATTGAATATCCTCGAACGAGAGAAGGATGTCTACTGTATCGCCTTTAACCCTGAATTGTCCGCTCCTTAGTTCGATCTCCGTTCGGCTATAGAGTGAATCCACCAGCTTGCGGAGAAACGCATTGCGTGATATACGGTCGCCACGGCTTATACGAACCACAGTCTGTGCGAAATCCTGGGGATTTCCCATACCGTATATGCAGCTGACACTTGATACGACCACCACATCGCGTCTTCCTGAAAGCAGCGCTGCCACAGTGGAGAGCCTGAGTTTCTCGATCTGGTCGTTGATCATCAGATCCTTTTCGATATATTTGTCAGAAGAGGGTATATAGGCTTCTGGCTGATAGTAGTCGTAGTAACTGACGAAATATTGAACTGAATTTTCCGGAAAGAAGTTTTTAAATTCCGAATACAGCTGAGCGGCAAGAGTCTTGTTGTGTGACAATATCAGAGTCGGACGTTTCACCTGTTGTATCACATTTGCCATGGTGAATGTCTTTCCGCTTCCTGTGACTCCAAGGAGGGTCTGATGGCTCATTCCCTGATTCACACCCTCTGTGAGTTCAGCGATCGCTTCCGGCTGATCGCCCGTAGGTCTGTATTCTGAAGTGAGTTTAAAATCCATAACCGCAAAAATAGTAAAAATGACCAACATGTCAAAAATTTAGTTGTTTGAAAAACTATTAAAACCATACGATATCGTGTTAAAAACGGATAAATTCGTATCAATCGAGTCCAAACAGCTTCTTTATAGGCATACACGGTTTGTTAAAATTTGGATAGGTGAATAAAATAGGTTAACTTTGCAGGTGAAAAAGCAGATATCATTTGCATAAACATATAATAAAATGAGAAAAAATGTTGTAGCAGGCAACTGGAAAATGAACACAACGCTCGAAGAGGGTGTTGAGTTGGCAAACCAGATTAACAGCCTTCTTAAGGGTAAAACAGTGAATTGTGATGTTGTTGTATGTGTTCCTTTCACTCATCTCACAAGTGTAAACGCAGTTCTTGAAAGCGAACTTGTAAAGCTTGGTGCAGAGAATTGTTCAGAGCATGAGAAAGGTGCATACACTGGCGAGGTCAGCGCGGCTATGGTTAAATCGACAGGTGCAACTCACGTGATACTTGGCCACAGCGAGCGCCGTCAGTATTTCGGAGAGAACAACGAACAGCTTCTTGCAAAGACAAAACTCGCTCTTGCAAATGGCCTTACACCTATTTTTTGCGTAGGTGAAGTTCTTGAGGAGAGAGAGAACGGCACATATAACGATGTTGTAAAGGGTCAGGTAGAGGCTCTGTTTGATCTCAGCGCGGAGGATTTCGGAAAAATCATCATAGCTTACGAACCTGTATGGGCTATCGGTACCGGTAAAACCGCAACAGCCGAGCAGGCTCAGGACATGCATGCCCACATCCGCAAGGTAATTGAAGACAAATATGGCAAGGAAGTTGCCGAAGACACTTCAATACTTTATGGCGGCAGCTGTAAACCAGGCAACGCTCCTGAATTGTTTGCGAAACCGGATGTCGACGGAGGTCTTATCGGAGGCGCGGCTCTTGAGGCTGAGTCTTTCCTCGGCATAATCGAGGCTTGCTGAATCGCGTGATACTCACATACGGTTTTTACCGCTAAACAGACTGTAATGGCATCGCTTAATAAATTAATAGCGACATTCTTGATATTTGTTGCAACCGGGGGATTCATTCTCCCGGTTGCCGCTCAATCTGAAACGGGTTCAAAAAGTGAGAATCCGGTGAAATCCATCGAACTTGGTTCGCATGGCAATGTCGTTATCTCCATTCCTGATGATATTCTTGATCTGTTGATTTCCGATCAGGACATGGTAAAGAAATCGAATGGTCCTGTCATCAAGCCCGGTATCAACAAAATGACCGGTTATCGAATTCAGGTGTTCAGTGATGGGCGTAGTCAACACTCTCTCGAATCAAGGGCAAAGGCACGCGGTAGTGCGATAGTTTCCCGTTTCCCGAAATACAGAGGGCAGATATATACGTTTTCAAGTGCTCCGAACTGGTATACGCGTGTCGGGAATTTTATAAATTCAGAAGATGCGGCATCAGCACTTGCAGAGTTGAAAAGAGCGTTTCCGCAATTCGCCTCAGAAATGCGTGTCGTAAAGAGTCCGATTGTCATAATCAAATAAAAGAGTTCGTAGAATCAATATAATAATGGGACGTATCGAAAATCATAAAGAAGATCTTGTTAATCAGATTGCAGAGCATTATTCGGCGATTCTTAAGCTTGTGGGCGAGGATCCTGAACGCGAAGGTCTCAGAAAAACACCGGTGAGGGCGGCGAAGGCAATACTTGATATCACTTCGGGCTATCGCAGCGAGCCATTGACAATAGCGCGTCAGGCGATTTTTGAGCATGCCGGTTCGCAAATGGTTATTGTCAAAGACATAGAGTTCTACAGCATGTGCGAGCATCACATCCTTCCTTTTTTTGGTCGCGTCTCTATAGGTTACATCCCCAAAGGTAGTATGATAGGTCTTTCAAAACTCGCACGCATAGTTGACAGTTTTGCAAGACGCCTTCAGGTGCAGGAACGCCTCACTTCCCAGATCTGCAATCTACTTGACGAGGCAATGCCTACAGATGGTGTCATAGTCTGTTGCACAGGAGAACATCTATGCATGAAAATGCGTGGTGTAGAAAAACAGGATTCCGCCACAACTACTTTCGATTACAGCGGCCGTTTTGCTGAAGAACCTACACTGCGCGAAGAATTCATGCGTCTCCTCAACTGTTGAAACGTGTCTTTACATTTAAATAATTTTTGTTCAAATCGGTTTGAACTGCACCCCGAACGGTTTTTGGCAACTGATTCCGAGGTGCAGTCAACATTCAGGTCTGTTCTCGATGCATAATGACCGGAACGGGTTTTAAATCCCAGTTGTCTGATTTTTGATCTGGAACCTCACCCTGTATCCTTCGGGGACAAGGGTATATCCCGACGGGTCTTTCAGGGCGTTTTCCCAGATCATGACGTGATTGCCGCTAACCAGAGCGATGTCATACCGGTCATGGTTTTCAATGCTCTGAGACGCATTATATTCATTGGATGTCACGATAATCTCAGATTCTGAAGAGCAGTTCTTGATCTCAAGGCATCTGTAGAGCGATTCTCCTTTCCGTCGATATTCCAGATCGTACCCTTTCGAATCATCTCCGGATTGACCCTCCTTCTGAGCCAGATATTCAGAGTATATCATGCCGATTTCATAATCTGATGATCTAAGAGCCTTCAGCGCCATATCCTCAGCCTTGCAGCCGGAGCGTCTTTTATCTCTGTCAGAAGGCTGTCTGCTGCCGGAGCGGTGTGAAGGGTTGTGATTCCTATCCAAGACATCATCATATGCGACAGTGTCTATTATATCCAAAATGACAGATTCTGGCTCTTCCGAATCACCGGAATTGCTGTTTTCAGGCAGCTCATTGTTGTCATTGTTCCGGGAATGCGTGAAAATATCATCTATCAGGTTGCGGAAATGTTCCTCCTTCCCGTCAAAATAAAGGAGACTTTCATCTTTTACACTGAGATTAAGCTCATGAAAGTCATGCCCCAGCAGATATTCGTCATGGCGGCGCGGAAGTTCTGCGATTGACGTGGAATCTGCATCTGTCTCAAAACCGAACCGGTCTGCGACATATTTCCTGACTATCGCAGTGTAGTCGGGTCGGATCTGATATTCGATTTCCTTGTGCAGAGCCGCTATCCATTCTTCGCTGCAGAATTCATTCCTGAAGTTTATGTAAGTTGCCTGCGCTTCCTCCCCCTTTTCTGAGAGTGAGTGGTGAACATGCCTTAAATAGGGAGACTCGAAGAGACTTCGCGCTTTTTTGAGTTGTTGTTTATGATACAGAGCCAGGCTTTTGAAGTCAGCCAGTTCGAACGGGATATTCAACTTTTCCGCTATATACTCCCTGCGTTGTGTTTTCAGTAATTCTTCATCGAACTCTTCGGATATACCGGCATTTTTGAAAACGTTTCTCCAGAACGACAGCTCGTATTCCGAAACACCTGCAATCTCCAGACAACGCTCCCATACGGATTCATCGTATTCGGTGGAGGCAATATATTCCAGTTCCTTAGGAGATGATTTGATGAGGCGGTGAAAACGGTCCAGATTTTCGGCTCCGCTCAATTTCAGAGCAATTCCGATTGCTTCTACAACTCCGTTGCAGTAATGGGGATCTGCAAGAGCCTCGTTCTCTCCGCTCATCGGAGAGCACAGAGTGGGGATTCCTCCGAAATATTGCAAATCGCCATTTTCCATTTCAATCTTTTCATCTACCGGCAGCCCCTCATCCTTTATACTGTATGCCGCTTTGCTTACAACGCGGATATAAAGCCGATCAAGGATTGCGCAGATATCCCTCAGCTGCCCGTCGGAGTCTCCTCCTTTGCTGCCCGCGTTTTTAGATGCGAAAGCAAGAATATAGGGTTTTAATGTCTGTAATCTGAGGTTGAGGCTCGCGGTCAGTCGTGTGTTGTCCGCCGCATCGTGCAATACTGTCTTTATGTCTTTAAACAATCGGCATCCGAACACTCTCTTAACAATATCCTCACCTTCACGAGAACTCATCTCAAGCACAGGAAGCTGTTTTCTGAGGCTGCGCACACCGATGTTATCGCTATAATAAATCTCTCGGGCGGGAAGAAAATCCAGTTTGCCGTCTTTTCTACATGCCAATATCAGATTGTCCGGCGGCGCGGGTGTCCCTTTTTCGTTCAAGGCGATTTTTATCTTGTGATAGAATGTCCTTAGTCCTGTGGAGTCATGTTCCTTCTTACTCGCCATAGTGCGGGTCTGCAATGCTTTATAGATAGCTTCTGAGGTGGAGTCGGACCATCGTCTCACTGCTCCTAAGGCATACAGCAATCGCTGTGTGGCAGGAGTGTTGTCAAAATCCGGTATGCCATAGGGTTTCATGCCGGGAAGCCATTCGCCATCTTCCACTGCATAAAACTTCAGTTCTGCTGCTGCGGAATATTTACGCAACAGATAAGCCGAATAGCTTAAGTCAACAGTGACCGGTGTCTTGTATGTCTGGTTAAACCAGTGAATTTTCTGCACTCCGCAGACATCCTCATAATATCCCGATACCTTTATGACCGTTAAAAGATCCGGTAGCTTCAACCGCCGCATCACTTCCATATCCGCAATCTCTGCCGTATTTTTTGAAGCGTGCTGTTTGTCCTTCCAGGAACAGTTTTCCTTCACATCGGCAGACAGTCCCAAGGAATCGATATAATCTGAATCATCTCCGTAATGTTCAAGTGTCTTGTTGAAATACAGGTTCACTCCGAGTTTGACAAAGAATTCCTGAATCAAGACCGGACTGCATCCCGGCACCTCCTCAAGGTATTCCGGATATGCCACGCATCTTTCCGGCGGATAGGGGAAAGAGGCAATGCCGATGTTTCTTAACCCGTCATGGAACCTCGTGTCAGCCATTATCAGCATCGATGCCCTCTGCCATTGCCCCGTTTCCGTCGGCAGCCATGCCTCGTTTTTTTCGCCGACAGTGAAGTCGTCACCTCGTTTTACAAATATCTTGAAAAGCGAGGTCAGAAGCTCCTGCCATTCCTTCACAGGTCTTTGCGCGTCTTTGCTTTTGGGTATCAGAAGATTTGTTATGGAAGAAATATGTGATGAAGAAATTTCTCCTACAATGTCCAGCATATCCGCTATCTGTCGTTGCCATGGCTTGTCTCCGTTAAATGCGATTTTTGCCTTGAGAGCTTTCGCAAGTTCTTGTCCCATATATTCAAAAGTCAGGAATGAAGGGATATCCTCAGCCTTCTGACCTTCGTTGACATATGTTCTTCCCTCTATTATATTCCCGTCGGCATTTTTGAATACATGGCAATCCAGATTGACATTCCTGTCAATCGCATATCTCCGCAGGGCAAGTATAAAGCGTGCCAGAACGGCATAATCCTCTGTTACCTGTGCGAACTGCTCGACCATTCGCCTGATTAATGACGAAAAATCTTCGGAAACAGTGCATTGGATTCCCGCTTCTTCTCTTTTCCTCATGTTTGCAAAAATCGTTCTGCCGTCTTCCCGGCTGCTGACGATTTCATATATGTCATCGTTCAGATACCAGCAACGTTCCTTTATTTCATATCCGTTGCCTGTCAACGGTATGTATGCGCCTTTTTTCGCGTGCAAATGCTTGAAGAGTATGGCTCTGTAGGAATCTTCAAAATATGGAATATCCGGGCGCATCAGTCTGTAAGCATCCCATGTGGAGTTGTCATCGGATGTTTTGAGGTATTCTGCGACATCGGTTATGACATCTGCAAGTTTTTCCATCATCATCACATTGGTGGGATCCTGTATTATCAGTTCCGTGCGGGAGGAGTTGAGTTCAACAGTGGCATGGAGAATGCACGGAAGACCGAAATCCTGATGTGTCGGGAAGAAATTGTAGATTGGATAGGTGTCATGACATTCCCGGTCAAGGCAATAGGCGCATCCCGTCTCATATCGTTTTTCTACGCCGTCGATGGTTTCCTTTCCTTCCAGTCGTTTCATGACCCATCTTTTACCTGCAAGCTCGGATGTCTGGATTCCGTCATGCTCAGACAGTACTGCATTGTGGTAATGCGCCACGGTTTCTCCATCGATCTCAATTCTAATTTGCTTGATATTGTGGAGGAAAAGCAGACATGTCGGGACAAAACTTTTAAGACTTTTCTTGATATGCTCCTGCTGTTCCGGGCTATACTGTAGTCTTATTGAAGTTGACTTGTCGTCAGAAGGTATTTCGCAGATCAAAGGGAGTGCAAGCAATGCCAGAGGGACTTTCCGATGATCATTTTTCGCAAGTTCTTCGTATTTCTTTTTGTCAGCATGGGAGACAGACATCGAATTGTTCCAAAATTCCTCTATTCTTTCCGGATTGAAATCTATCTTGATATTCTCGCTAATGATTGTTATGCGTTCTGCCCAATTCAGCACCGAGCGGAATCCGAGACCTTTGGCACCGATCAGTTCCGATCCTTTCTTCGGACTCACATTGGCATACATTATGGATTTTACCCCTTCTTCAGTAAACGGGATTGTCCCGGCACCGCTGTTGGTGATGGTCAGAAGACGGTTTGCTGTATCGAGAGAGATATCGACCTGACAGCTCCCGGCGTCATCGGCATTCTGCAGAAGCTCCAGAATCTCACGTTCCCGGTACTGTTTGACTTCCTGGATTTCCTTATTGTAATCCTGAAGCCAGCGAAGTGCCTCGTTATTTCTGGATTCATGGACATATTCGGATTCCATTTTGTCTACTAATCTTTTTAAAAAATCAATATTCATGGGTAAAAGTAGTTATAGCGGTTGTAAAACTTTCTGTAAAGTTATAGTCCTGTTATGTTACGGACAAAAATTTTTTGGTTCAAACAAGTTCAAACTTTATTTCAGTTCTGATGCCTGGAGAATTCGTATGCCTGAAAATATAATCCGGGCTGCCAAACAGGCAGCCCGGATTGTATTTAAGCTGATTATGATTCAATGAATCAGTTGCAGTGCTTGGTTTGATTTTTCACTCATCAATTGTTTTAAAAACGGTTTACCTGATATTTGTTCCAGCCGTCTTTAAGATACGCGATTGACTGCTCTGCCGCGGCAACGCCTGCGTTGAAGTTGGCTTCAGCTGTCTGCGCACCCATTTTCTTTGGAGTGAAGAAAACGCGAGATGCGAATTTGTGTTCAAATTCTTCTGCTGTATCCGGTTTGATATCTGACACATAACGCAAGTCAGGGCGTTCTTCAAGAGCCTTCATCAATCCAGCCTCGTCAATAACCTCTTTGCGGGCGGTATTTACAAGTACACCGTTCTCAGGCATAAGCATGACGAGGTCATAACCGATGGAGTTGCGTGTCTCGGGAGTTGCCGGAATGTGAAGTGAAACGAAGTCATTGTTTGCAAAAAGCTCCTTGACATCGTGAAGCGGCTTGATTCCGTCCGCCTCCATCACAGCATCGTCAACGAATTTGTCGAGAGCCTCAAGCTTCATTCCGAATCCTTTGGCTATGCGTGCAACGTTACGTCCCACCTGTCCGTAAGCATATATGCCCAAAGATTTGTTTTTCAGTTCAGTACCTGATTTGCCATTATACTGGTTGCGGCACATCATCACTATCATTCCAAAAACGAGTTCGGCGACTGCGTTGGAATTTTGCCCGGGTGTGTTCATAACGCAAATCTTGCGTTCCGATGCCGCATCAAGGTCGATGTTGTCATATCCGGCTCCGGCACGAACTATTACCTTCAGCGCTTTTGCGTGGTCAAGAAGCGCGCGGTCTACTTTGTCGCTTCTGACAATCAATGCATCCGCATCAGCGATTGCCTCCACAAAATCCTCTCGGGTTCCCCCCTCGACGAGCTTGAGTTCATTACCGGAAGCATTTACAGTATCCGCTATAGCCTTTACTGCTGCGGGAGCAAAGGGCTTTTCGGTGAAAACCAATATTTTCATAGATAAATTCTGATTAATGTTTAGCTTCGAATTCTTTCATTGCATCTACAAGCACTTTAACACTGTCGAGAGGAAGTGCGTTATAGAGAGAAGCACGGAATCCGCCTACTGAACGGTGTCCCTTTATGCCCACGATTCCTTTCGAAGTCGCAAACTCCATGAAGTCTTTTTCAAGTTCGGCATAATCAGGTTTCATCACGAAGCATACGTTCATGATTGACCTGTCTTCTTCAGCTACTGTGCCGGTGAAGAGTTTGTTGCGGTCTATTTCATCATAGAGCAACGTTGCTTTTTCCATATCGAGTTTCTCCATAGCCTTTACTCCGCCCATCTCTTTGTAATAACGCAGAGTCATGAGAGCTGAATAAATCGGAAGAACCGGAGGAGTATTGAACATGGAACCTTTCTTGATGTGGGTGCGGTAGTCGAGCATGGTTGGAATCTCTCTGTTTACCTTGCCGAGTATATCTTCCTTCACAATTACTATTGTCACACCGGAAGGTGCGAGATTCTTCTGTGCGCCGGCATATATCAATGAATATTTTGTCGGATCAAATTCACGGGAGAAGATGTCGGATGACATGTCGCACACTACCGGCACTTCCGTGTCAAAATCGTGACGTATTTCTGTTCCGTAAATTGTGTTGTTTGATGTGAAGTGGAAGTAATCCACATCATTGGGGATTGTGAAGTTCTTGGGTATATAGTTGAACTTTGTGTCTTCTGATGATGCGAGAACTTCTACGTCTCCGAAAAGTTTAGCTTCTTTAATGGCGTTTGTAGCCCATGTGCCGGTGTTGATATAAGCGGCTTTCTTGTTAAGAAGGTTGAACGGAACCATGCAGAATTGCAGACTTGCACCGCCACCGAGGAAGAGCACATGATAATTCTCAGGAAGGTGCAGAAGCTCTTTTGTAAGCGCTACCGCCTCATCCATCACAGCCTGAAATTGTTTGCTGCGGTGTGAGATCTCAAGTATTGAGAGTCCCATGTCGGAGAAATCCTGAATAGCCTCGGCTGTCTTTTGAATCGTGTACGGACTGAGGATACTTGGTCCTGCATAAAAATTGTGTTTCTTCATGATCGTTTTAAATGGTTAAAATGAATTTTATTGGCAAATATAGTGCTAAAATCATAATGACAAAAATTTTTGGCAATAAAAAAGAGGACAGATGTTGGAAAACATCTGTCCTCTTATGTTAAAATGTGGATGTGGTTTTGACAAATATGTGATAATTAATAATTTGCCTCTAAATTGATATTTAGCCGACGTTTTCGTTCAAATAAGCGTTGCCTTCGACATTTCATCTGGTCTCTTCGTCCATGTAGGGATTCAGCCTGCTCCATTCCGAGACAGGAGGCATGATTCCGAGAGAAATCACTTCATCCCGCAATGCGCAAAGATGCTGATAGCTCTTTTCAAGTGAGGCGTTTTCTTCAGGAGTGCCGTCGACTTGTCTGAATGATACCCCGTCTTTATTTATGGTTGTCTCCATTGCCATCATAATATGGCTGAATTTCTTGTCGTTGACGTACACGCCTGCCGGCCATTTGAACGAAGGACCACCCATAGCTGCCGCAATCATTTCAATCGAAAGATATGCAGGACTCTGGAAAGAGGATCTGCCACGGAGGTCAATTATATTCTTGCCGCCCTGAATTACGCGGATTTTGAGTTCTTCCCAGTCTTTTTCAGGAATTTCCTTTGATTCTATCAGCTCCTTGAGCGGTTTGCCGTCGACCAGAGTCGTTGATTCGAACACTGCCATTTGTTCACCATGCCCGCCATAAGTTCTTGCATTTGTGATTTTGTCGGGAGAAATGGAGAAATATTTTGCAAGCTCGCTGCGGAGACGTGTGCTGTCAAGAGCTGCAAGGGTTGTCACGCATGATGGCTTGACACCGGAATAGAGAAGGGTTACAAGTCCTGTGATGTCGGCAGGATTGAAAATGACAACGATATGCTTTACATCCGGACAATACTTTCTTACGTTTTTGCCGAAATCCTCAGCAATCTGCGCATTCCCCTTTAGAAGATCCTCTCTTGTCATGCCAGCCTTGCGTGGGGCACCGCCGGAAGAAACTATATATTTAGCTCCGGTAAAAGCAGTCTCGATATCATCTGTATATGTCAGATTCAATCCTTCGAATCCGCAATGCAGTAATTCTTCCGCCACACCTTCAAGACCTTTCGCATAAGGGTCATAAAGACAAATGTTAGGTGTCAGGTGCATCATTATGGCGGTCTGAGCCATGTTTGAGCCGATCATGCCGCCAGCGCCGACGATCAGCAGTTTTTCATCTGTAAGATATTTCATAATAAACTTAATTGGTCTTTTTATTATTATAATGATGCAGCGTAGAAAAAGTTTTGAAAATTTGATTAATTTTGCAATTATAAACCGGAATAGCGCAGTGCTGGTGTGATTCACATTCATCCGGCTGTTCCCAAACAATCAAAAATGGCATCAGCAAAGACCAAATCCGTTTATTTCTGCAGTGATTGCGGATATGAAAGTCCCAAATGGCTCGGGAAATGTCCGGGTTGTGGCGAGTGGAACACTTTTGTGGAAGAAAAAGTGTCTGCCAAACCTGGCAAGTCAGCCAGAAAGGGGCTTGTAAGAAGCAGTACTCCTGTGAGATTGTCAGAGATAGAGGTAAAGGAGGAGATGCGTGTGAAAATGCCGTCATCCGAGCTTAACCGGGTTCTTGGAGGGGGGCTTGTGGCCGGAAGCCTGACTCTCATAGGAGGTGAGCCGGGAATCGGGAAGTCTACATTGCTTCTGCAGAACATTCTCTCGATCCGGAATCGGCGCATATTATATGTTTCCGGTGAGGAAAGTGCCTCTCAGCTAAAACTAAGGGCGGACCGGCTTGGAAAAATATCAGAAGACACATTTATATTGTGTGAAACAAATCTTGACAATATTTTCACTCAGATCGAGAATGTATCGCCATCACTGATAGTGGTTGATTCAATACAGACAATCTGTTCGTCAGAGATTGAGTCGGCGGCGGGAAGTGTGTCGCAGGTTCGGGAATGCGCTGCATCGTTGCTCAGGTATGCCAAAGAGTCTGGTGTTCCGGTCATTCTTGTGGGGCATATCAACAAGGATGGAGCCATAGCCGGACCGAAAGTGCTTGAGCATATTGTTGATACGGTGTTGCAGTTCGAGGGCGACAGACAATATCTTTACAGGATATTGCGGTCGATAAAGAACCGTTTCGGCTCGACAAATGAGATCGGTATCTACGAGATGGCGCAGAAGGGACTGAAAGAAGTTAAGAATCCCTCGGAGATGCTTCTTTCGGAAAACAGAGACGAAGAGATGAGCGGAATCGCCATAGGTGTCACAATGGAGGGCATAAGACCGTTTATGGTAGAAGTGCAGGCGCTCGTGTCTTCCGCCGCTTATGGAACACCTCAGCGTTCTGTAACCGGTTTTGACCAGCGCCGGCTCAATATGCTTCTTGCCGTGCTTGAGAAACGTGCAAAATTCAAATTGTCGCAAAAAGATGTGTTTCTGAATATCGCAGGCGGTCTGAAGGTGGCGGATCCGGCACTCGACATGGCGGTAGTGGCGGCAATCATGAGTTCTAATTTCGACATCTCCATAGAGCGGAAATGGGCATTTGCCGGAGAAGTGGGGCTATCCGGAGAAATCCGCACAGTCACTCGTATAGAGCAGAGGGTTTCCGAGGCTCAGAAGTTGGGATTCGAATCGATACTTATTCCCAAAGGGAATCTCAAGGGAATAAAAGACACATTCAATATCAATATTGTAGAAGTGGGGAAGGTGGAAGAGGTGTTCAAAAATATATTCGGTTAGGCGGATTCTTGTAATTTGCCTGAAATTTATGATTTGAAAAGTAAGATATGGAATCGATAATAGATTATAGAAAAGTAGAGATAGAGAGGGCTGATCGCCTTGTGATGAAGGAGGTGTCTTTCAGCGTGGGCGAGGGAGAATTCTGCTATCTTGTCGGCAAAGTCGGCAGTGGCAAAAGCTCATTGCTTAAAACTTTGTATGCCGATGTTGATATCGAACATGGTGAAAAAGCTGAAGTGCTCGGCTTTGACCTGCTTCATCTGAGAAGGAAGCAGATTCCTTATCTGCGTAGACACATAGGAATCGTATTTCAGGATTTTCAGTTGCTTCAGGATCGTTCCGCCAAGGCGAATCTAAGGTTTGTGCTTGAAGCAACGGGCTGGAAATCTAAATCAGAGATTGAAGACCGTATTGAGGAGGTGCTCAAAGCTGTGGGAATGGAAAATAAAAGCTACAAGATGCCTCATGAGCTGAGCGGAGGCGAACAGCAGCGTATAGTAATAGCCAGGGCATTGTTGAACAAGCCGAAACTGATTCTTGCAGACGAACCTACCGGCAACCTTGATCCCCAGACCGGCTATCAGATAGTAAGCCTTCTCCACAAGCTTGCCGACGAAGGACGGACCATAATCATGGCAACGCACAATATGCAGATGGTAGAGGATTTCCCGGCAAGGGTATTGCGTTGCAATGACAAGGAACTCATCGGCTGAACGCGAAAAACATGGTATTTGGCTTCTCAAGGAGAAAAAAAGACGATAAAGTTTTAAATTAGTGAAAATATTATTTAACTTTGCATCATTGATGCACACAGACAGACACTAATGATATTGTCTCCTGTGAGACCATGAAACAACACCGGTTACTAATTGAACCAATCTATATCATAAACAAAAGCTATTTGCAATGGCAGAAAAAAAAGAAACTCTTTTCGACGTGTTCTCGCCGGTCTCCGCTGAAGAGTGGAAGGCTAAGATTACCGCCGACTTGAAGGGTGCGGATTTTGACAAGAAACTTGTCTGGCGCACAAACGAAGGCTTCAGTGTTCAGCCTTTTTACAGAAAGGAAGATATTGAGGGTCTTGCAACAATCGGATCACTTCCGGGTGAATTCCCTTATGTCAGAGGAACTCGCGATAATAATGACTGGCTGATTCGTCAGGAAGTTCAGGGTTCGACTGATGAGGAACTGAACGCGCACGCCCGTCATATTCTTGACAGGGGTGCGGAGTCTCTTGGCTTCACATTCCACCATGGAAAGAACGATGCGGATCTCAGTGTCGTTCTCAAAGATATCGACCTCAAGAAAGTGGAGATCAACATCACATGCTGTCCCGGCAAAGCAGTTGCGGTTGCCGAGCAGCTTGTAAAGATTGTGAAAGCAGCAGGTGCTGAGAACGATTTCCGAGGATCAATAGGCTACAATCCTTTCCGCCGTCTTCTCAAGCACGGTCTTCCGTTCCCCAAGGATGCGGCTCAGGAAGGGAAGGCTCTTTATGAGGTTGTCAAAGAGATCAAAGGTCTCCGTTGCTTTGCGGTAGACAGCTTCATGTTTAACAACGCAGGTGCGTTCATCACTCAGGAACTCGGCTATGCACTCGCATGGGGTGCCGAGTGGCTTACATTGATGACAGAAAACGGGCTGACTGCCGATGAAGTGGCATCGCGTGTCAAATTCAACATGGGCATTTCTTCCAACTATTTCATGGAGATTGCCAAATTCCGCGCAGGCCGCATGCTGTGGGCTGAAATTGTTAAGGCTTATGACGCAGCAGAAGAAAACTGCAAAATGTATGTACATGCGGTTACAAGCAAATTCAACCAGACTGTGTATGACTCTCATGTGAATCTTCTTCGTTCCATGACCGAGACAATGAGCGCTGCACTTGCCGGCGTTGATTCCTTGGAAACTCTCCCGTTTGACCAGTGCTACAAGTGTCCGGATGAGTTCAGTGAGAGAATCGCGCGCAATCAGCAGGTACTTCTCCGCGAAGAGTCGCATCTTGACAAGGTTGTGGACCCTGCGGGCGGTTCATATTATATCGAGACCCTTACCGCTTCTGTTGCCGAGCAGGCATGGAAAGTCTTTAATGAAACAGAGGATAACGGCGGTTTCGCCGCTATGCTTGCCAAGGGTGAGATACAGGCTAAAGTAAACGAATCAGGAGTAAAACGTCATCTTGACGTAGCGCGTCGCAAAGAGAATCTTCTCGGCACAAACCAGTATCCTAATTTCAGCGAGAAAGCACTCGACAAAATTCAGGAAGAGGGTTGCTGCAAATGTGGCTGTCATGCAGGCGAGGCTCAGGACGGTGCCGTTGAATCACTCAACTTTGACCGCGCCGCGAGCCAGTTTGAGCAACTTCGTCTCGACACAGAGCGTTCCGCTCATCGTCCGAAAGTGTTCATGCTTACAATCGGCAATCTTGCCATGCGTCTTGCTCGTGCCCAGTTCTCTTCCAACTTCTTCGGTTGCGCCGGATATGAGATTATCGACAATATCGGTTTCAACTCTGTCAAGGAGGGTGTGGATGCCGCTATGGAGAAAGGCGCTGATATCGTTGTGCTTTGCTCAAGCGATGACGAATATGCCGAATTTGCTCCTGAAGCATTCAAGGAACTTGACGGTCGCGCGATGTTTGTTGTCGCAGGTGCTCCCGCATGCATGGACGACCTCAAGGCTCAGGGCATAGAGAATTTCATTCACGTGAGAGTAAATGTGCTCGACACGCTTATCGGATTTAACGCTAAACTCCTCAAATAATCATGAGACCGAATTTTAAAGAAATAGATATAACAAAGACCTTTGCCGGAAAAGGTCAGAAGCCTGCGGTCGGTGAAGAATGGATGACTGCGGAGCTCATACCGGTAAAGCCAATATACACCAAAGAGGATCTTGAGGGAATGGAACATCTCGACTTCGTGTCAGGTATTCCTCCGTTCCTGCGTGGTCCTTACAGTGCAATGTATCCATTGCGTCCGTGGACAATCCGTCAGTATGCGGGTTTCTCTACGGCTGCCGAGTCAAACGCATTCTATCGCCGCAACCTTGCATCCGGGCAGAAAGGTCTGTCAGTTGCATTTGACCTTCCTACCCACAGGGGTTATGACGCCGATCATGAGCGCGTTGTAGGAGATGTCGGAAAAGCAGGTGTGTCAATCTGTTCGCTTGAGGATATGAAAGTTCTGTTTGATGGTATTCCATTGAACAAGATGTCTGTCTCAATGACCATGAACGGCGCTGTGCTTCCTGTTCTTGCCTTCTATATCAATGCCGGTCTTGAACAGGGTGCGAAACTTGACGAGATGGCTGGTACGATCCAGAATGACATTCTCAAGGAATTCATGGTGCGTAACACATACATCTATCCGCCGGCATTCTCTATGAAGATTATCGCAGACATCTTCGAGTACACATCTAAGAATATGCCCAAGTTCAACTCAATCTCCATTTCCGGCTATCATATGCAGGAAGCTGGAGCTACAGCAGATATTGAGCTGGCATATACTCTTGCAGATGGTCTTGAGTATCTTCGTGCAGGTGTGAACGCCGGTATGGATATCGACTCTTTCGCTCCGCGTCTGTCTTTCTTCTGGGGAATCTCGATGAACTATTTCATGGAAATCGCCAAAATGCGTGCGGCACGTATGCTTTGGGCGAAGATTGTAAAGCAGTTCAACCCAAAGAATCCGAAGTCTCTCGCCTTGCGTACTCACAGTCAGACATCAGGCTGGTCTCTGACAGAGCAGGATCCGTTCAACAACGTTGGTCGCACATGTGTGGAGGCTATGGGAGCCGTTCTCGGACATACCCAGTCTTTGCATACAAACGCGCTTGACGAGGCTATCGCGTTGCCTACCGACTTCTCGGCACGAATCGCCCGTAACACGCAGATTTACATTCAGGACGAGACATATGTCACCAAACAGATTGACCCGTGGGGAGGCAGCTATTATGTAGAGTCTCTTACCAACGAAATCGCTCATCGTGCTTGGGAACATATTCAGGAAATCGAGAAACTCGGCGGTATGGCGAAGGCTATCGAAACCGGACTTCCTAAACTTAAGATCGAGGAAGCTGCCGCCCGTACACAGGCGCGAATCGACAAAGGCACACAGACAATTGTCGGAATCAATAAATTCCGTCTTGACCATGAGGATCCCATTGATATCCTTGAGGTAGACAATACAGAGGTTCGCAAGGAGCAGTGTGCCCGTCTTGAAGAGCTTAAGAAAGATCGCGATGAGGCTGCCGTTCAGGAGGCGCTTGCCAAGATTACAGAGGCTGTCAAGGATCCCTCCAAAGGCAATCTTCTTGATCTCGCAGTCAAGGCTGCCGGTCTTCGTGCCTCACTCGGTGAGATTTCGGATGCATGCGAAGCGGTCGTAGGTCGTTATAAAGCAGTAATCAAAACTATTTCAGGCGTGTATTCTAATGAAGAGAAGGGTGATCCCGAGTTCGAGGAAGCCCGTAAGGCTGTAGCTGATTTTGCAGCGCGTGAAGGACGTCAGCCCCGTATCATGATTGCGAAAATGGGTCAGGACGGTCATGACCGTGGTGCCAAGGTTGTCGCTACTGGTTATGCAGACTGTGGTTTCGACGTTGACATGGGTCCGTTGTTCCAGACTCCGGCAGAGGCGGCGCGTCAGGCTGTCGAGAACGATGTTCATGTGCTGGGCGTATCATCTCTTGCTGCCGGTCACAAGACTCTCGTTCCTCAGGTTATAGAGGAGCTTAAGAAACTTGGTCGTGAGGATATCATGGTGACAGCGGGAGGTGTGATACCTGCTCAGGATTATGATTTCCTTTACAAGGCAGGTGTGGCTGCAATCTTCGGTCCCGGCACTCGTATCCCCAAAAGTGCTATTGAAATGATTCGTCTTCTTAATGAAGACCGTGCTGAATAAGATAACAGTTTTCTGAATAAGGGGAGCGACGGCTGTATTGCCGCCGCTCCCTCTATAGATTTACCCTGAGATGCCATTTCGCACAAATTAATAATGATTAAGGAACAGATAGGACTCATATGAGTGATTATATGAAGGATAACGTATATTCAGTGGAGGAGGAGGAGAGTGACGGATATGTCTACAACATTGAGGAAGAAGATATTTCCGCAAATACAGAAGAGTATGTGCTTGAAGAAGAACCAGACCGTAAGGATTCTTCAGCAGAGGAATATGTTATAGATGACGAGATGCCTGACGATGACATTGAAGTCGAAACAGAAGAGGAGTCTGAAGCGTGGCGTGGCGATACTTGCGAATCAAGACATTCTGCATTCGGATTATTATTGAAGGTGCTCTCGAACCCGGTTGACGGGTGGAAAGCGGTAAAGCGCAGCAAATATTCCGTAGATTCGTTTGCCGCCGGGTGTTTTTACCCGCTATTGGGGCTGGCTGCTGTCTCTGAATTTACAGCATTGTTTTATGAGTCGGATTCGACACTCTCATCGCTGCTTGTGCCTGCGGTAATAACATTCATAACGTTTTTTTTCGGATATTTTTCTGTATTGCTCTTCGGAGAATTTCTACTTCCCCGAGAGACGCGTAAAACGCTTCATACATATTATGGTAAAGAATATGTGATGATAAACATGTCGACACTGGCAGTTTTCTATATATTATTCAGATTGTTTCCGATTGTAGGTCCCATTCTGGCTTTTTTGCCGTTATGGACAATATATATTACATGTAAAGGCGTTAAATTATTCAGAGTGTCGCCGGAGAAAGAAACAAGAACGTGCGGAATGCTCTCGTTTCTGATGCTCGGATGTCCGATTTTCTGGAACTGGATATTCAACGAACTGTTGCCGGTAGAGGCGTTATAGATATGAAAGCAGAACACGTAAACATAAAAAACAAGCGTGCGAGGTTCGATTATGAGATTTCGGACACGTATGTTGCAGGAATTGTGCTTACAGGCACAGAGATAAAGTCTATCCGAGACGGCAAGGCTTCACTTGTCGATACCTATTGTATGGTAGAAAACGGAGAAGTCTGGGTCAAGGGTATGAATATATCCGAATATTTTTATGGTTCTTACAATAACCATGAGGCAAGACGTGATCGTAAGCTGTTGCTGAACAAGAAAGAGATACAGAAGCTTGCTAAAGCCGCAGAGGATGTCGGTTTTACAATTGTCCCGATGCGCGTTTTTATAAATGAGCGTGGGCTGGCAAAGATGCAAATCGGTGTCGGTCGTGGAAAGAAACAGTATGACAAGCGTCAGTCAATACGTGAACGTGAAGACAAGCGCAGCATTGACAGGATGTTCAAGCATTAAGCCGATGAGAAAACTTGAACTGCTTGCGCCGGCTGCTGACAAAGATGTGGCAATGGAGGCAATCCTTCATGGCGCGGATGCCGTGTATATGGGCGCATCAAGCCATGGTGCCCGGAAAAGTGCGGCAAATTCCGTCAGGGATATTGCGGAAGTCGTTTGTTTTGCCCATAAATTCCGCGCAAAGGTATATGTCACTGTAAACACCCTTGTGTATGATAATGAAATTGCAAAGGTGGAGAGCCTTGTCAGAGAACTTTATACCGCAGGCGTGGATGCTATCATTGTTCAGGACATGGGTCTGTTGCGAATGGATATTCCACCGATCGAATTGCATGCCAGCACACAGTGCGACACACGTGATGTTGCTAAAGCAAGGTTTCTCGAGGATGTGGGTTTTTCTCAGATTGTGCTTGCCAGAGAGTTGGGTATAAGTGAGATAAAGGCGATTTGTGACAATGTTTCAGTTCCGGTAGAGGTCTTTGTGCACGGAGCTTTGTGTGTGAGCTATTCAGGACGCTGCAGGGCAAGCTTCGTTCAGAACGGACGCAGTGCGAATAGGGGAGAATGCGCCCAGATGTGCAGGTTACCATATAATCTTGTGGATTCACAGGAACGCATGTTTGTCAAGGATAAATATCTTTTGTCGCTTAAGGATTTCAATGCATCGATGATGCTGACGGATCTGATTGAGGCAGGTGTGTCATCATTCAAAATAGAGGGGAGGCTAAAAGATGTTGCATATGTGAAGAATATAACGGCATATTACCGTAAATTGATTGATGCCTTCATTTCAGCGCATCCCGACAGGTATTGCAGGTCATCATACGGCAATAGCGAGATCTCATTCGTTCCGGATCCTGATAAAAGTTTTAACCGAGGATTCACAAGTTATTTCCTTGAGGGCAGAAAGCAAAAGACAATGGCATCGTTGCTGACTCCGAAATCATTAGGTGAACGGATTGATAATATCAATGAACTCAATAACGGAGATGGAATAAGCTTTATCAATTCGGATGGTGAATACGAAGGTGTGCGAGTCAACCGTGTGGAGCGTGGCCGCATTGTGGGCGCGCGTCCTTTCCGTTTGCCGGAGGGATGTGAGATACGACGTACATTCAATAGGGAATGGCAGTCGGAACTTGATAAGCCTACGGCAAAAAGGTATATTTCGGTTGATATCAGTATTGATGAGAACGGTGTTTCAGCAAGCGATGATAGGGGAGTTGAGGTCCGGATTGCTCTTGATGTGGATAAATTCAGGGCTGAGAAGAAGATGCAACCGGAGAAGGTTTTGTCAAAATTAGGGAATACCATCTATAGGTTGCGGAATTTCCGGAATGAACTGCATCCGGATACATATATTCCAGCCTCTCAGCTGAATGCTCTGAAACGAAAACTGACAGAAGCCCTTGATGCCGCGGCTGAGGCATCATATTGCTTCAATTACCGGAAAATTGAGAAGGAAGCAAGTTATGTGACGCATCGACTCGAATCTGATGAAAATGTTGCAAACACTCTTGCGGAGGATTTTTATAGATCGCATGGTTGTGTTGTAGCTTCGAGAGCCATAGAGACAACAACGGATAATGGTGGAGACATGGTCGTCATGAATACACGCTATTGCATCCGCAGAGAGTTGGGCTGCTGCAAGAAAATAAAGAACGGTTCAGGCATATTGTCCGGTGCCAGTGAGCCGCTTTATATAGAATCAGGTCGAAACAGATTCCGACTTATGTTTGATTGCTCACAATGCGAGATGAAAGTCATCCGTGAGGGGAAGTGATTTTTATGGAATCGCGCGTGGTTGAATCCGGGTCTATTTTGGCAGGATTTGCGTATCGTTGAAGCAATGAGTCGCGTAAAGAGATGAATCTGCAGGTAAGATTCGTCAAGGTGTCATTCTCACCTTCAGACATTTCATAGTCGGCACCGGCTTTGTACTCATAGTTAAGCCTGGTTATCGTGTCATCATATCTTTCACACAATGAAAGAAGAGTAGAGCTGTCGGTCGCATACGCCATGCTGTCAAGGTATGCTTTGGCGATTCCACTGCTTTTAAGAAACAGGTCTCTCGCTTCTCCGCGCAGAGACCTTTCGTTTTTCTTGACACACGACTGCATAGTCAGACCTGCAGCAACTGTAGTCAATACTATATATATGATACTTCTCATTTTATATTCAATTTATCTTTAAGGAAATTTCCTGTGTATGAATCCTTCGTTTTCGCAACTTGTTCGGGGGTGCCCTGAGCAACAATATTGCCTCCTGCGTCTCCACCTTCCGGACCGATATCTATCAGCCAGTCTGCGGATTTTATGACATCCATATTATGCTCAATGATAATGACCGTATTCCCTTTCTCTACAAGTCTGTTAAGAGATTTAAGCAGTGTCGAGATATCGTGAAAATGCAACCCGGTTGTCGGTTCGTCAAAGATAAACATGGTATGCTCGTGCTTGTCAAGAGATATATAATATGCAAGCTTCACACGTTGGTTCTCACCTCCGGAGAGTGTTGAGGAAGACTGTCCTAATTTTATATAACCAAGTCCGACATCCTTGAGCGGCTGAAGCTTCTTTATTATTCTCTTTTCTTGAGTTCCGTTTGACTCACTTAAAAACTCGATAGCTTGGTTTACAGTCATTTCGAGGAAATCGTATATATTCTTTCCACGATATTCCACATCAAGCACTTCCTGTTTGAACCTTTTGCCGTGGCAAACCTCGCAAGGCACTTCTATATCCGCCATAAACTGCATGGGTATTGTGATTGTGCCTTCCCCTTTACATTCCTCACATCTGCCACCCTCCGTATTGAAAGAGAAATAGGCGGGTGTGAACCCCATCTGCCTTGCGAGCTGTTGCTCGGAAAACAGTTTGCGGATTTCGTCATATGCTTTCAGGTATGTCGCCGGATTACTCCTTGAAGATGTTCCTATCGGGTTCTGGTCAACAAATTCTATTGCCTTTACAGTACCGATATCCCCACCGAGAGAGCGGTGTGTGCCGGGTATATCTCCAGTTTCTCCCAATGCGCGGACAAGCGCTTTGTAAAGAATCTCTCTTACGAGCGTTGATTTTCCACTGCCGCTGACTCCGGACACAACGGTCATGACACCAAGAGGAAAACGCACATCTATATTTTTCAGATTGTTCTCAGCCGCACCGATTATCTCAATATATTGTTTCCATGGACGTCTGAGCCCGGGAACGGGAATGGTGCGAGTTCCGCGCAGATAGTCAACGGTATAAGAGCCGTTGGCGTCGCCTCCCTTGAGAATCTCTTTCAGATTCCCTTTGAACACGATTTCTCCTCCGAGTCTGCCGGCATCTGGACCTATATCCACAATTTCATCTGCGGCGAGCATTATGTCTTCATCATGTTCCACAACAACGACCGTATTCCCGATTTTCTGCAGACTGCGAAGAACGCGTATAAGTTTCTCTGTGTCGCGTGAGTGGAGACCTATGCTTGGTTCATCAAGAATGTATAGAGAGCCGACAAGTGAACTCCCGAGAGATGTGGCAAGATTTATTCTCTGGCTTTCACCACCAGACAGTGTTGATGACAACCTGTCGAGCGTCAGGTATCCCAGCCCCACTTCATTGAGGAAGCCGAGACGCTGGTTGATTTCCAGCAAAAGTCTTGATGCTATCTGTTCGTCAGTCTCATTAAGTTTTAGATTCGCAAAGAATTCTGCAAGTTCTGAAACCGGCATTTTTACAAGATCTGTTATTGTTTTACCGGCAATCTTCACATACTCAACATCTTTCCTGAGACGTGAGCCATTACATTCAGGGCAAACGCTTTTGCCTCTGTATCTTGCCTTCATTACCCTGAACTGGATTTTATCCTGCCGAGAGTCAATCCATCTGAAGAAACCGTCGATACCTTCCCAGTGGCTGTTGCCATGCCAAAGGAAGTCTTTCTGAGCCTGAGTGAGATCCATATAGGGAGTATGGATAGGAAAATTGAAATGTGGGGCGACATGTATCAGATGTTGCTTCCATTCATTCATTTTTTCTCCGTTCCAGCATTTCACGGCATTCTGGTAAACAGACAGCGTCTTGTTCGGAATTACAAGTTCTTCGCTGATGCCCAGTACTTTGCCGAAGCCTTCGCAAACAGGGCATGCTCCGTAGGGGTTGTTGAAATTGAACATCAGATCGCTTGGTTCGCGAAATTCCATGCCGTCAGCCATGAACCGCTTGGAAAACTGATGTTCATGAACTCCGTCTTTTCCCCAGATCTTTATAATACATTCATCGTGTCCTTCGTAATAAGCGGTTTCAACAGAATCAGTCAGACGGGAAATCTCGTCTTTATTGTCAGAAACTGAAAGACGGTCAATCAGCAATCTGTAACCGTCAGGTGAATCAGGTGTTCCCTTTGACCTGAGGTCGGATATAGTGATAAATTCGCCATTCTTTTCAAGACGGGAGTATCCCTCTTTCATATAAATCTCAAGCTGTTGGTCGAATGTTCTTGATTCAGGCACACGTATGTCAATAAGAACAGCCATGCGGGTACCTTCTGGATATGAGAGAGCCGTCCTGACCATATCCTCGATGCCATGTTTATTGACCTCAAGTCCGGAGACAGGGGAGAATGTGTGACCGACTCTGGCATAAAGCATACGGAGATAATCGTAAATTTCCGTTGCTGTACCCACAGTGCTTCGTGGATTTCTTGTGTTTACCTTCTGTTCTATTGCTATTGCCGGCGGCAATCCTTTGATATAATCGCATTCAGGTTTGGACATGCGGCCAAGGAACTGTCGGGCATATGCGGAAAGACTTTCGACATAACGACGCTGACCCTCTGCATACAGAGTGTCGAACGCAAGCGAAGACTTACCACTTCCACTAACCCCCGTTACAACTATAAATTTATTGAGAGGCAGAGAGATATCCACATTCTTCAGATTGTTTACTCTTGCCCCCTTTATGACGATATTCTTTTCTTCCATTTTTATATAGTGTCCATGATTATTTAACAAATAACGCGCCAAATTGTCTCGGATTCCAATGGCTTGTTGTCTTTAATCGTAATTATGACTATTTTTGCAGATGTTTTCATCATATATGTTTGAATGACGGCAAAAGAATTTGATAAAGAATACAGGCGATTGTTGCTACCGCTCGGAATGTATGCTTTGAGAATCATTGGGAGTGTAGGTGATTCGGAGGATGTTGTGCAGACGGTTTTTCTGAAAACATGGGAGCGGATTCGAGCCGGGTTCGAGCCGGACAACCTCAAGGCGTATCTTTATATGGCTGTAAGAAACGCATCTCTGCGACATCTGTCTGCGAAAGCCAACGAGCTTTCTGATGATGTCGAAAATGCGGAAGAGGTTGCGGATGAGGATGTGGACACATCCGAACGTGATGCGCGTCTGTGGAAAGCCGTTGAAGAGTTGCCGGAAAGGTGTCGTATGATATTTCTACTCTGTAAAAGAGACGGGTTGTCGTATAAGGATGTTGCTTCGGAACTGTCAATTTCAGAGAAAAGTGTCGAGAACCAGATGACGAAGGCGATGAAGTCACTGCGTAAGGCATATGGCATTGCATCTGACAGTAATATTCAAATAAATATTTTTTTCTTGCCTTTTTTATAATTTTCCCGTTAACGCATGGGGGAAAAATAGAATTGCCGGGTCTATGTAGTAAACAACAGTGAAGACTTATGGCAAAAACAGAAAAATTTGATGAGGACAGCGGCTTTATAGCGCGGCATTTTAAGGAAGACGCGTATCGTCCCGTTTACTCTTTCGGTATTTCAGATTCTTTTAGAAACAGGCGTCGCAGAGTGTCGCGATGGGTGGCTGCATCAGTTGCGGCAATAGCATTGACTGCGACGGCAGTAGTCGTGTCATATCAGTTACGGACTGACAACAACGCGAATGAGCCGGCTGTCGTGTCCTTGCCGGGTGGGGCTGAAGTTGACAGGTCCAATGAAATCATACGTCTTGAATTCAAAGACGCTCCGTTGTCTGAAGTTGTTGATGGAGTGGAAGATGCATATGGTGTTACTCTTGCCAATGTGCCGGAAGGTGATTTGCGACTTACGCTCAGTTACGAAGGAAATGCAAAAGATTTCATAGAGACTGTAAACGAGCTTTTGGGAACCGACATAAGGATTGAAAAATGAGAAAACTGAGATTTCTGATTCCCGTGTTGGGAAAACTCTTAATTATGTTCAGACTCATATGTCTTATTCTGGTTCTGTGTGTGGCGGAATCAGTTTATGCCGGGAAGATCACTTTAAAATCCGTTGACAGACCGGCTGAAGAGGTGTTTGCAGAGGTAATGCGGCAGAGCGGCAAGAATTTTATATATTCGTCAGATATTCTGAAGGGATTGAAAGTGAGAGTTGATGTGAAAAATAAAAGTCTTGGCAAAACTCTTAGGGAATTGTTCAAGGGAACTGATATCGAATATAAAATCAAAGGTGACAATATATTGCTTATGCGCAGGAAAAAAGAGAAGTTTGTTCCCAAACGCAGCATAAGTGATCCTCGTCTCATGGATACGGATTCGATAAAAGTAGGAATTCTGAGAGACGTTATTGTGGATGGCAGCAGAAACAAAACCTTGGCTATGAATTCAACAGATATCGGTGCTCTCAATGTCTCGAAAGATATGATTGCCAGGACACCGGTGATATTCGGTGAATCCGATGTCATAAAGACGCTTCAGTTCGAGCCGGGAGTGTCGGGAGGTGTGGAAGGTACGGCGGGCTTGTACGTGCATGGAGGCAACATGGATGAGAATCTGTATATGCTTGACAATATACCTTTGTATCAGGTAAATCATTTAGGCGGCTTGTTTTCTGCGTTCAATACAGAGGCTATCAAAAACGTGGATTTCTATAAATCCACGTTTCCGGCAAAGTTCGACGGACGCCTGTCATCATTTATGGATGTATACACACGGGATGGCTCCAATAAGAAACTTAACGGATCTATACGGCTTGGATTGACATCGGGAGCAGCCCATTTCGAAGGACCTCTGTATAAAGATAAAACTACATTTTCATTGTCGGCAAGGCGTTCGTGGTACGAATTGTTAACATTGCCTGCCGTGGCGATTGCCAATTCCATTAATGACAAGGAGGATGATGACTTTTCTTTCGGTTATGCGTTTACTGACGTAAATGCGAAAATCACCCATAAGTTTTCAAACCGCAGTCGCGTTTATGCCCTGTTCTATTATGGAGAGGATTATCTCAACAACAGTACGCACACACCTGAAGATAAGAAAAATGACTATTATGATAAAGATGAGTCACGACTCCGCTGGGGTAACATAGTCGCTTCAGCAGGATGGATATATGATTTCACACCGTCCTTATGGGGTAAGGTGTGCGGAGCTTTCACACGATATTATTCGACAATGAGCACCCTTACGGAAAGTGCGACGCTCAATGACGGAGAGAAGTTGAATTTTACGTCCAATAAGGTCAGCTCTCATAACAGTATTTCCGACTGGATCATAAAAGCGGATTTCGAGTGGAGGTCATCCATGATTAACAAATTAAATTTCGGCGCGTCTATGACATTTCATAATTTCCTTCCATCGCGTGATTCAAGGGAACTTGTGGCAGACGGTGTGACGACTGTGCTGGAGGGGAATGGAATGGATTATAAAGCCAGGGAGTTCAATATATATGCCGAAGACAACCTTTCGCTTGGAGATCGGCTTAAATTGAATTTCGGACTTCATTACAGCCTTTTCAATATCACCGGAAAAACGAAATTCGGGTTGTCTCCGAGAATCGCTTTCAATTATCATCTAAAAGACAATGTGTCGATCAAAGGAGGCTATTCGCGCACAGTGCAGTATATACATCAACTGTCGCAGAGTTCTATTTCTCTGCCTACCGACCAATGGGTGCCGGTAATCGACTCTCAATCTCCTCAGGTTGCCGATAAAATCGCGGTTGGCGCATACTGGAACGCAGGAAATATGTTTGTTGTCTCAGTTGAAGGTTATTATAAATGGATGAAGCATCTTGTTGATTATAAGGATGAGTATTACCTTCTTCCTCCGGATATGCAATGGAACGCCGTACTTGCCGAAGGCAAAGGAACTTCAAAAGGTGTAGACTTCAAGATTTCAAAGGAATTCGGAAAAGTGTCAGGTCAGATTTCATATTCATTGCTGTGGGCAGACCGTCAGTTTGCCGAAAGGAACGGCGGACGTAAATATCCTGCCAGATTTGACAACAGACATAAAATCAATGTTCTTGTCAACTGGAAGATTAATGATAAGTGGGAGTTGGGCGCGAGCTGGACAGGAATGAGCGGAAACATGATTACTCTTCCGACACAGTGTTGGGTTGATCCCGGACTCGCGCCGTGGCATTATAACATGCTCTTAAAGACTGATATAAACAATTTCAGACTTCCTTTCTATCATCGTCTGGACTTGAGTTTCACACGCCATACGCGTCATGGCTACTGGACATTCGGACTTTATAACGCTTATTGCAATATGAACACAATTGCCGTCAGGATGGATTATTCCAACAGCTAGTTTATATCTGCTCCTGATGAAAACGGATATTATTCATATAAATTGATTCCTGTGTTTCAAAAAATCAAATTATTACCAACTATTCCTTCTGTATCCTACACATGGCTATTCTAAACAAATTAATATCGGCAGCGGTCATGACAATTGTTCTTACCGGCTGCTACAGCGATTTCGAACCTGATATAGACAGCACTCCCGTAGTGTGTATAAATGCGAATGCCAAAGTCGGTGATGTCCTTAAGATATTCGCCACAAGAACATGGCGATGGACTGAAATCAATCAGGATGAAGGCGCCGACATACAATTGAAAGACGGAGAGGTGTCGCTTTACGTGAATGGCGAACTTTTCGAGGTATTGCATTATTCCGAATGGGATTACCACGACCCTAAGTATTCTTGGGTCAACAAGCAGTGCGGTTTTCTTTCATCGTATTATCCTCAGCCGGGAGACAAAATAAAAATCATGGCACACAGTCCTTTATATGGTGATGCGGAGGGTGAGGTGACGGTGCCGTTTCCTGTAGAAATCAATGAAGTGGAAAGTCTCGTTTCAGATCTGGATGTCTGTCAAGAGGGAAACACTGTCTTATATAGGGCAAATGTAAGTCTTGGCATCAGGTTTACGGATCCGCTTGATATTACGAACTACTATCTTTTCGAGAGCAATCTGAATACTTATGAAAGCAGTTTTCATGACACACGCGTTGTGTTCGATTATAATTCCGAACCTCTGTTTACCGAACACGTGTCATCGCTTGAATCCGTAATATCAGAGACTTCCGGATATACGGTCTTCTCAGACAGGATGGTTTCAGGTAAAACATATCCTCTCCATATCAGGCTGAATGAGATTGAATATCGTGTTTCATCTGAGAATGGTTTCGAATCAAATAAGTCATACATCAGGTTTGCGTTGAATTCCATATCCGAGAGCTATTACAGACATGTTATTTCCGTTTGGGAAAGCAACGACGGCATCAACGGTATATTGGGAGACGTTGGACTTGCTGACCCGGTATGGGAATGCAGTAATGTGTCAACAGGAGCCGGTGTGATATCGGCTATCACACCGGCAAGTATAAAAGTTCCTTTGTCTTCATTTTTCAAAGAGGACTGAACATACAAATCAGAGCTCATATAATCGATATCCTCAAGAGGGTAGGGTTTCCACTGATGGGGGAAGTGGAAACCCAGTTCTCTGTCATAACTGATTCCGGGGTCTTCATTTCCTGTGATCAGCCCGACAATGCTTTTGCCGTCAATCTGCTGTATGGTGTGTATCCATATACTTGCCGCTGTTTTTACATGTGTTTTTTGTAAGGTTTTTTTGTCAAAACATGCTAAATCATAAGCGTGCATTGCCCTTATGTCGAGAATTTTACCTAACTTTGTAATTAAGCAGGCTCTATTTCTGCCTCTTTCTATAAATGCAAAAACGACAAAACTCATATATAATTCATTGGATTCTGATGCTTGTTACAGTGGTTGTGACAAGCATAATCGTTTCATGCTCCGGCAATCCGGAAGTTGACCGGCAACTTACTGTTGCCGAAAATATCATGGAAGAACGCCCTGATTCTGCGTTATCGGTTCTCAATGGAATTGATACAGAACTGGTAACCTCCGAAGCAGAGAAAGCCCGATATGCACTGCTCATGTCGCAGGCTCTTGACAAGAACTATATTGACACGACCACCTTTGACGTCCTCCAGCCGGCAATCGACTATTATATCAACAAGGACAAAGGCACACCTGATGAGAAGTTAAAGACACTCTACTATCAAGGACGTATATACCAGAACATACCGGACTTTGATATGGCAATGCAGACATTTCTGAAAGCAAATGATTTCAAAAATGAATGTAGAGATTCGCTCACTTATGCCCACATGCTTGTAGCTCAAAGTGTATTGTATTTCTCTTCATATCAGATTGAGGATTATGTTTCCAGCAGCCTGATGGCGGCTGGATTATATGACAAATTAAATAATGATAGATATCAGCAATCAAGTCTTATAAAGGCATTGAATGGAAGTATTGCATTAGGCAATCGACAACTATCCGACAGTATCATGCCTTTGGTAGATTCTCTTGCTCAATATGTGCCGGACTATCAGGAAGAAAGATTATTGGTTCAACAGACGTATCTAATCACGTTTGAGTCAGACTCTGCCATAAAATCATTGTTGGATACTGTTTCGGATTATTCTATGATGAATGATGAATCCAGACTTAATATAGCTAATGGATATCTTATACTGAATCAAGCCAAGAAGGCGGAATATATATTGAATTTGATTGATTCATGTGGTGAAGTCGGCAAATCGTCCAGATATCTTTGGCTTAAAGCTAAAACATTGGAAGCCAATGATAAATACAAAGAGGCGTTAGCTTCCTACAAAACATATTATGATGCAATAGAAAGAGAAAATTCCAAGATATATTATCAGAAAACTACGGTTGCAGAGGAGCGTCATGACTTGGAATTGAGCAATCTCCGGAAAATCCAACATAAGGATAAAATAATATGGCTGAGCGTATGCTCATTGCTCATCCTGCTGATAGTTGTCGGAGTGATATATTATTTCTATCGTATAGGACGAATGAAACGGGTAGTCGCTGAAAATGAAAAGACCCGTCTGCAACTTGAAAATGACGCACTTCGGAGGCAGAATGAGGTTTTGGAGTTGGAAAAACATACGGCTGAACTCACCGCCGAGAATATGAGGTTGCGGATTTCACAGCTCGAAACAGAAAACGAGCAGCTAAAAGATTTATCCGATAAAGAAGATTTGCCCGATGATGTCAGAAAGGTAATAAAGGAGCGTGTGGAAATGCTTAATAGACTTTTCGCCGCGCGGATATTGGATAAAGATACAAATGTCAACGCGTATGATGAGTGGCTCCGACAGGAGATAAGCGACAAGGAGCGGTTTATGAACTCAAACCGTCTTGCTTTTAAGGCATCTCACCCCATGTTCATAAAGTATCTTGAGGAACACGGCTTGACCGAATATGAGATAAACTATCTTTGTCTATATGCAATCGGTCTGAAAGGAAAAGATGTCGGCAACTATATGCAGCTACGCCGCCACTACAACATCAGCAGCGAAATCAGGAGCAAACTTGGTATTGACGAACACGAAACCAATATCGGCATATATATCCGGAAACTCCTGAAAAGGCTCTGATTCCTCAGTTTTGCACCTTCCGTTAAACTTTCGGGATGGCTGCGCCAAAATCGCCATATCCACAACCTTTAATTGCCTAATACATAAAAGAATAAAAATTGTCACCGTTAAACTTTTTGTCTTGCATGGAAACTTTGTGCTTACTAATTTTGCTCAAATTATTGAGCGATTATGAAGAATATAAGCATCAAAGTAATATTACTGTCGATATTAGGGACAGCCGCACTTCTTATGGGATGCAGTGACAGCAACGCTGTGTTCAATGAGCCGGAAGCCATTAGAGCATACGAAACTGACGCGCAGATAATGGCCCGGTTTGTAGAGGTTGACCGGACTACGGGAACTTTCGTCCTTAATCCTGATAAAAAGGTTACAGTCTCGGATTATCTGCTCAATAGCGGCAGAGAGGAACTTATGACTGTCAGCCAGATTAACAGAAACCGTTTCATCAATGAGATGGAGGCTGTAAACAGACAACTGTCAGCAGTGAAACGCACCGGCGGGGTGAGTGCATTTGTCTATTCTACGCTGACTTCAAATGTCGTAATAGACGGTGATGACAACGATTCATTTTATATTTCCAAACTAAACGAGGATTACTATTCTCATGGTCGAGTTGCTTCCTTGTCCTTAGAGGAAGGCAAAAGCCGGAGTGCGAGCTTCTTCGCTCAGTCAGATATGGTAATGACCGTTAATATCGGCAACTGCACAACATTCTATTGCGCACAGGTGTCGTTGGGGAATCAGAGCAATAGCGATTCCGAGATTGTCTTTATTTCGGGAGTCAGGTCTTTTATTCCTACTCATAACTATCGGCTTGTCGCACCGTCAATCCTTGACGATAATAAGGCTTTAAGTGGAATGACCTTAATCGGTGGCGACAACGTAACCGTTTCTATCGCAAGATGAAGTATTTGAACTACATAATATTAACTTTAGTTGCTTTCGTTCTCATTTCATGTGAGGAACGCACAGGTTATTATGACAGTGAACAGCAGGAAATAATTGCGAAACTGACTGCAAGGGAGTGGAAACTGGTCTATGAGCATACGCCTAACTTTGAACCGAATGAATTTCAGAAAGAAGGTTGGGTATATAAATTCAATGCTAATGGTACCGGCTCATACAAGTGGGTAAAATGGGAAGATGGAAGTATAAGCGGAGAACCGGTTTATTTCCGCTGGACTTTTACCACTGATAACTTTGCTGTGATATACATAGACAAATCCGGGCGTTTCTGGTTGATTGACAAGCTGACTGCAAAAGATTTGTGGGTATATAATTCAGATCAAGATCCGGTGTTGTATCCTAACAGTGACAAAGTGTTTTGGAAATTTGTAGCAAAAATAAATACAGAGCAGGACTAAAATTCAGTTTTCCACAAATGTGTACAAAAGTATGCAGACTGATTCATTACAACTCCAATAATTTGCTAACATGATTACAATCACATATTCTACAATGAGAAGAACAATCCTTTTCACAGCTTTAGCTTCATCCATATTTGCATTTGGTCAAACTGAAAAAAAAAGACTCAATAGAAGCAAAAGAGCTTAACGAGGTCATTATTGAAGCACAGATGCAACGAACCGGAGCATCGACTTCAACATATATTCCAAATGGAAAGCAAAAATCATCCGCACAAAATGCGATTGATCTTCTGCGTCAGCTTGCGATTCCACAAATCAATATAAATCTTGTGGACAATGCAGTTACAACCCCAAGCGGACAGAATGTTGCAGTCTATATAAACTATATACCCGCATCGGCAGAAGAAATAGAAGGTATCCGAACTGCTGATGTGCGCCGTGTGGAGTATCTTGATTTTCCAACCGACCCACGATTTCAAGGCAACGAGCATGTTATCAACTTTATTATGCAGAAATATGAATATGGAGGCTATACTAAAGCGACAGTAAGCGAAAATTTCCTTGCCGGAAAGCTATCAAGCAGAGCCTCTGTATATTCCAAATTCGCATACAAAAGAATGACTTACGATTTATATGCCGGTGCGTCCAACCATGATATAAAACACTCCGGAACGTCAATTATAGGAGACTATACTCTTGAAAACAACCATGGAGAACCCTATCATATAACACGTAACGAAATATTCGATTATTCTCACTTCAAGTATAATCAGTACCCTGTAACATTCAGGGCTATATATGATTCCGATAAGGTGCAGATCGCAAATACAATCGGTTTTAATTTTGACCAGTCACCGATAGCCGAAACCGCAGGTAATTTGTCGTATGAACCTGAACAGTTCGGTAAGTATTCATATGAACGGAGCGAGCCTTATACGAGTCGTTATCTTGTATGGTCAGGCAATTACTATTTCATTTTGCCGCGCAATTTTCATCTAAGCATATCTCCGGGAATAAATTACGGACATACGGATTATTCATATCGTTATAAGACCTCTGCTGATAATGATGGTATTATGAATGAATCCGAGGAAAACGTCTGGCAATTACGAGGAAGTGCTACTCTATACAAGGAAATCACCGACCGGCAAAATGCCTTTTTACGGGCATGGTTTGGCTCGACATCAAATGATGTAAGCTATTTCGGTACTTCACCATACGACAATGATTTTTCAGATACTTATGCCGGAGCTGCACTCGGTTACAATTTTACCAATAACAGATGGAATGTGAGTACAGATGTCGCACTACAATGGGAGAGAAACAGGATCAACGACCAATCCATTTCCGAGGTATATCCGCTAATAAATCTGTCAGCCGGATTTTCTCCATCCCAAAAGCATTCTTTCCGAGCGTATTTTCACTTCGGGGCAAACTATCCAGGTGCAAGTGAAAAAACACCCAATATTCTTCAGCAAAACGAACTGTTGTATTATACAGGAAATCCTGATCTTGGGCTGTCACGACAGATTACGTTGA
>Ga0137308_100532_pt1 | contig 59347 bp, 48 predicted proteins | sample Inofrocosms_June_FD_97181 | JGI IMG/M metagenome (GOLD analysis project Ga0137308, IMG submission 97181) | Mouse cecal microbial communities from Vienna, Austria - N-Acetylneuraminic and N-Acetylglucosamine D2O microcosms_June | ecosystem: Host-associated > Mammals > Digestive system > Large... | reverse complement strand
TCATTGCGGCAGAGGCTTTTTTCATGATTTTAGTAACATACAAGAGGGAGATTGTTTTTTGTTACCCCACCAAAGGAATGGAGGTATTTATGAGAAAAGGCTGTAAAATAGGATTGATATTTTTGATTATGACAGCGATTGCCGGATGTTCGGCAGGGTCCAAAGAGAGCACGGTCATGGACTTTCAGGCCCAGATGGACTGGAAGATCCCGGAACCTGCAGTTGGAAGCAACCCCAGGATTCTGTTCGTTGGGAACAGTCACACGTTTTATAATAATCTTCCCGGGACATTTGTAAACATAGCCCATTCGCTGGGACATAAGAGTGATGTCTACGAGCTGGCCCAGGGCTATTATACGCTGGAGCAGTATGCGAATCCGGAGGATGAGGCGGGAGCCCTGCTTGACAAGACCGTGTCCGGGAAGAAGTGGGATTTTGTGATCCTGCAGGAGAATACATCTGTGGTCTTGTCGGATTCTGTGGATGAGAAGATGTATCCTTATGCCCGTGTGCTGGATGAGAAAGTCAAGTCTGCGGGAGGGCAGACGGCGTTTCTGATGACCTGGGCGCCCAAAGACGGATTGAAGGAAGGCTTTAAAACATACAGCCGGGAACAGCTTCAGTCCACCATGGCGGAGAATTATATGACCATCACCAATGAGCTGAATGGTCTTCTGATTCCTGCTGGCATCAGTTTTATGCGGTGCATGGAGGAGTATCCGGAGGTGGAGCTGTGGGCGCCAGACGGATATCATCCTTCGCCGGAGGGGACTTATCTGGCTGCCTGCACGGCCTACGCGCTGGTATACCAGGAATCCCCGGAAAACTGTCTCTATATCGGGGAGCTGGATATAGAGCTTGCCCACAAACTTCAGAAGATCGCGGCGGAGCTGGTGCTGGGAGACGGCGGGAGTGAAACCGTGAAGAATCCGGGGAATAACCAGAGTCTTGCATATCAATAGTAACAGATCAGATAGCCCGTCTGAACTGTTGTCATCAATAGAAGTCCGGAGAAGGGGCTGTGGGGAAATGGTTTCTTGCCCACGATATATCAGGTGATCTTTCGGCTATCACCACAGTATATTGTGTGCGGCGGCCATTTTCCGACAGCCCCTTTATGGTTCTGGCAATTGGAAAACAGGTCAGGCCTTTGCCATTGGCAGATGGATGGTTCTGGTTGCAATGGTTTCCCGGAAGGCCTCATCATGCTCCACAAAAATCATGGAGGGTGAGAAATCCAGAATGAGCTGTTCGATCTGTATCCTGGAATAGAGGTCAATGTAATTCAAAGGTTCATCCCACACATATAAATGTGCTTTTTCGCACAGGCTTTGGGCAAGGAGAACCTTCTTTTTCTGTCCGGCGGAAAAATCTGCCATATCTTTTTCAAACTGTACCCGTTCAAAATCCATTTTGCGCAAAACTGCTTTAAAAAGACTTTCATCGATCTGCTGTTTTTTGGCCAAGTCAGACAAGGTTCCGTGCAGGTGGGAGGTGTCCTGGGGTACGTAGGAGATGACCAGGCCAGAGCCGGTGGTTATGGTACCGGTGTGTAATAGGGGCTCTCCCAGGAGAAGCTTTAACAGACTGCTTTTTCCGGTGCCGTTTTGGCCTTCAAGAGCGATCCGGTCACCCTGGTGGAGCGTGAAGGTCACTGGGCCACAGACGGGAGTGGCGGTGCCGGATTCCTGACCGCACACGGGGGTGGCAGTGTCAGTTTCCGGTCTGTGAATGGGGCTGGCGGTGCCGGGGACATGGTTTACCGGTTTTGTATTCCTGCTGTAAGCAATAATAATACCGGAGAAGGAAGCAAGGGTGTCTGCATGGTATTGCAGGGGGATTAATTTCAAGGCTTCCGCCGTCTCAGTATCCTTCAGAAGCTGGGACTTCTGAAGGATAGCCTGCTGCTGCCTTGCCTGGATATTCTTGGAACGCTTCATCATCTTGGCAGCCTTGTGACCTACATAGCCACTGTCATAAGCACTGGTTTTGGTTGCTTCCACCTGGTCGGACCAGAGAGCGGAGCGTCTGGCTGCCTGCTGCAGACGGCGGATATCCTTTTTCAGGTGTTCGTTCTGTGCCTGCTCATGTGCCTGCTGCCGTTCAAAGTTGGCCATCCAGGAGGAGAAACTTCCAGCCTGCACTTCTATGCTGCTGCGGTTCAGTGCCAGGATATGATCTACACAGCCATCCAGAAACCGGCGGTCGTGGGACACCAGGATAAAGCCCTTTTTCTTTCTCAGATATGCGGATACCGTCTGTCTGGCTTCAGCATCTAAGTGGTTGGTAGGTTCGTCGATCAGCAGAAAATGTCCCTCATTGAGGAACAGCGCCGCCAGAAGTGCCTTGGTCTGTTCGCCATTGGAAAGTGTGCCAAAGGGCCGCCACAAAACCTCTTCTTGGATGCCGAGGCGGGAAAGCTCCCTGACTATCTGCCATTCTGCCGCATCCGGACAGACCTCTTCCAGGATTTCCACGGTTAAGCGGTTCTTATCCCGGACCGGATATGGAAAATAGTCAAATTCTACAGAGCTCAGGATCCTTCCGCTGTATTCATAGTTTCCCAGAAGAAGATTCAGAAAGGTGGTTTTTCCCCTGCCGTTTCTTCCGGTAAAGCCAAGCTTCCAGTCTGTATCAATCTGGAAGCTGACGTGTTCGAAGACAGGATCGCTGCTGGACGGATAGGAAAAGGACAGGTCTTCAATTTTAATCATGGACATAGATGGATTCCTCCTTTTACTGTGCTGGACTCTCCAGAAAGTGCATAGTCCGCAGTGGCAGGCGCACAATCCGGGGAGACACAAAACGAGCCGCAGGAAAGATTATTCCTGCGGCTCATCATAGGAGCAGAATCCTGCCGTCCGGTCTTTGGAGTACAAGTAAAGCGTTATCTGTATATTGGGCCATGCATAGAAAAACACAGCAGTCACTCCCTGATACAGCCGGCAAATCAGTCTATGGGTGAGGGGATATATCACTTTCCTGCAAAAGGGCAGCATACCTTGTAAAACAGCACAAAAAGCACCGGATAGGCGAAGCCCAAAAGGGCGGCTCTGGAAAAACACATATATGTCCGGTACAAAATACGTGAATACGTATAAAAAGGTATGATACTGCCATGAGTTTCGTCTTATTTGCAGAAAAAGTTTAACATCCTTTCACCCCTCTCGTTACAAATTGAAATCATAAAACTGATGGAGATACAGCCCCAAATCTTGCCGGGGACTGTAGCAAAACCGAATTTAGTATATCATAGCTTTGGTGAAGATGCAAGACGTATTTGAATGTGATAAAAAATCCGGACAAAACCGTAAGTGTAAAAGAGTGTGGTGGAAATGTGCTGACTTTACTTTTCGAACAGACTTGTAATTATCTTATGGATTAGTGTTATCAGATAAAAAAGGGATTCTGCAAAACAGAGCATATACAGGATATGGCTGATATGTACAGAGCATAGGAACCATATTCCTGGGTATCTGTTATTTTGCGGTATCCCTTTTCTGCTTTATAGCTTATAGCGGCAAGAACAGATAATGGTTCAGAAGGTATCTGAACTATCACGGAAACAGAGCCCTGCCTTCTGCCGCGTCACGAAGCCGGTGTCTGCCGGCTGACCAGAAAGTGGCGGCTGGCTGGCTCTTCCAGCACATGGTCATAACGGTAGGCAGAGAAGATAAAGCCCAGCAGCATCATATTGAAGAGGATGCTGATCTTCCCTTCAGAAACCAGGGGAAGGTTGGTAAAGCAGGCATACTGGTATCCCAGATTCCCCAGCACATACAGAATACTCTGTCCCAGAAGACAGAAGCCGCAGCAGCAGGCCAGGGAGAAGGCCAGTTTCCCGTGGATCTTATGGATACAGGAGAACAGCACCAGATAGAATCCGGCCAGGACAGCTGCCAGCAGAAGGCCAGGGATCCTGCCATACAGGAACATGGTCACAGCAATCAGGTAATTGTTGTGATAATGCTGGGGCAGGATATCCCACAGAGTCACATCAGACTGGTCATAATGGATCAGGCGGGGAAATGCTCCTGCCTCCCGGCGTCTGGCGTAAGCCTCATCAAAAGCCTGTTGATCTGCTTCAGTCTTCAGATGAGCGACATCCAGGCCGATCTGTAAGGGATCACGGTCGGAAAAGTACCAGGCCCCTGTCCCATAATCCATGAGTTCTTCCGGATCCAGATTCAGCCCTCCCACGGCGGGAGTTCTGGAAAGCAGCTCCCGGATCAGGACATTGTTGTAGGTATCGTCCCAGGTGCTGTGTACAGAAGCTTCCGGATGGACGAAGGCATCTGCCGCCAGAAGCTTATCCGGTGAGGAGAGGAACCAGGCACCGGTCAGAAGTGTTCCTGCAAGGAGGATTCCGTACAGTATACCCTTTCTATTCCGGTATGTTCCATTCGGGCGGTTTTGGGAAGCATTTTCCAGGCCCAGGATGCCCCTGCGGATCATAGCCAGCAGGGCAGCAGCCAGGGAAAAAGCCAGAACCAGGGAGGCGGAGAGACCGAAGGTTCCGGTCACATAGCGGTGGAATACAGCGATTGCGGCTGTACACAGGATCATGGCAGCTGCCAGGGTCCAGGGTCCATGGCGGCGGAGTCTGTAAGCCAGCAGAATGAGGATGGGGCCAAAGAGCAGCAAGGAAAAATAGCCGGTTACATGGGTACCGAAAAATACATATCTCCCGTGACGGACCAGGAAGGCCAGAAGCCCCTGGACGATGTAGAGACATGCCGCCAGAGTCAGAAGGATCCGGTGGTGGCGGATTACCAGGGGGCAGCCCTTCCATGCGGTAAGCAGCAGCAGAAGAGTGCCGGGCAGGTAGTAGAGGAAGCCGTTGGCTGACTGCTCCGGACTCCACTGCATCCAGGCGGCAAAACCAAATCCGGTAAGCAAAAGCAATAGACTAAGGACAGCCAGGGCAGGACTTTTCTGGAGACTGTGTATCTTATTGAGCTGGGCGCCCAGGGCCAGAGGGTCTCCCATGGAACGGACGGCGGCAGCCTCGGCATCTTTAGGCGTCATGCCCTGGGAAACATAGTCCTCCGCACGGTCGGTGATGTGCTCCCGGAGTTCCCGGCAAAGAGAGGCACGTACCGGACGATAGGCGATCTGGTCAGCCACCTCCTCAAGAAAGGTGGAAGCCGGAGAGACGCTGAAAGCGTGAATACGGCTGTCCTGGACAGAACCAGGAGCCGGGGATGCGCTATCCATGATGCGGCTGAGAGAGGGCGGTTCATCCGCTGGAACCGTACTGGTATAGGAGTCAGGCTGCACTGGGGCTACTTTGGGATCTTTTTCTGAATTAGCGGGCAAACTGAACACCTCCCATCACACGGTTGACGGCAGCCTGGTAGGTATCCCACTGGGCTGCCTTTTCCCTCAGCAGGGCGCTGCCCTGGGGAGTAATCTCGTAATATTTGCGCAGACGGCCATTGTCTGCCATTTTCTGGGCACTGGTCACGGCACCCTGCTGCTCCAGGCTGTGGAGCACCGGGTACAGGGTCCCCTCCTGAAGGGAGAAGACCTGCTGACTCTGCTGGTCCAGTTCTTTGATGATCTGATAGCCATACATACTCTGGTTTTCTAGAAGCTTTAATACCAGCATGGAAGTGCCAAGGGCCATAAAACGTTTATCCATAACATATCCTCCGTTTGATGTAAATGTATTCCCGGAATCTGCCCACACCTGCCTTTGTGGCTGATTTTCCGTTGGTAGATGTAAATAAAATAATACCTGGATTGTCTTGGTATGTAGGCATTATACCAAGATAATCCAGGTATGTCAAGCATGTATTTTTATGTCACCATATACAGACTGCTTCTTTATCGTTGATGTTCATGGGGGGTATCTTCTTGTCTGGCATAGCCGGACAAGAAGCATCAGGCGTCCGTCCGATGTGGAAAACTGGACAAAACAGCCTTACAAGCGAGGTTGACGTCTGCTTTTGTCTGGTTTTCCGGCCCTGTGAACGGTAACTCTTAATCCGGTCTCAGGCGGTCACCACCAGCTGGTTTCCCGACTCCCGGAAGGTATGTATCATATCTTCCGGGACGCCGGAGTCAGTGATGATCAGGTTCACCTCCCCGATGGGGCAGATCTTGACCAGGCTTGCATGGCCGAACTTGCTGGAGTCTGCCAGAACGATGGTACGGCTGGCATTCTGGAGCATCTGCTGCTGGAACCGGGCTTCTCCCAGGCCCTGGTCTGTGCAGCCGATTACCGGATCCACGCCGGTGGCAGACATGAAGAAGATGTCTACATGCAGACGGTCCAGCAGAGGAGTGGAATCATCGGTCAGGGTAAATTCCTCTTTGTTGAAGACACCTCCGGTCAGAATGATGGTGAAGCCGGGGCAGTCTGCCAGAAGAAGTGCATTCTGAATGGAATTGGTAATGACAGTCAGCTTCTGGAAATGCTCTTTCAGGGCCAGGGCCATGATCTGGCTGGTACTGCCATAGTCTAAGGCGATCACCTGACCTTCCCGTACCAGGGTGGCGGCGTAGCGGGTGATCGCCTTTTTCTGGTCCAGATGTTGGGAGCTGCGGGTCTGGAAGGAAATGTATTCCGGCGATGCCTGCGGGGGTCTGGCAGAGACGGCCGGGATGGCGCCTCCATGTACCCGCGACAGCTGGCCGGACTGTTCCAGACTGTCCAGATCCTTTCGTATGGTCTCAGAGGACACGCCCATCCGCCGGACAAGGTCCGCGGTGTGGACAATGCCTTCCTTTTCTAAAAGCTCTAATATGATCGTATGTCGCTGGGATGCAAGCATGGGATCTCTCCTTTTCTGAATTCTGAACAGTTACTTTTGAGCAGCTGCAACGTATGTCAACGAACCTTACTGTTGGCTTGTAATACCGGTTACAAAATGGCCGGGTATGTATTCAACAAGTATTCATAGTATATCACAAAATATCCCAAATAAAAAGTGTGGAATCTGCACAAAATCAGCAGGATATACTTGTGAAAATCGTTGAAATATTGTTATTACTTGCGAATACACTTGAAAACACAAGAAAACAAAGGTATAATGTTGGCATAACCCAAAGAAAATGGAAGGAGATCACAACTATGAGTAATGAAGTGAAAGCAAAAGCACTAAAAGCAGCCCCAAACCGGTGGCTGGTGTTCTGCATTCTGACTCTGTCAGGGGGAATCGCATTTAAGCTGTCCTCCATGAAGGATATGTTTTATGTGCCTATGCAGCAGTTTATGGGACTGACCAACACCCAGATCGGCGGAGCTCTCAGCGCTTATGGTATCGTTCAGACCATCGGGCTGATAGCAGGAATCTATATCTGCGATATGTTCAGCAAAAAGTACATGATCGGCGGATCTTTGATCGGGTTGGGAATTGTTGGGATTTACTTGTCTACATTTCCCGGATACTGGGGATTCCTGGCTGCATTTGGTGTTATGGCCATTCTTGGCGAAGTGACCTACTGGCCGGTGCTTCTGAAAGCGATCCGCCTTCTGGGAGACGAGAAGACCCAGGGAAGAATGTTCGGTTTTCTGGAAATGGGACGGGGAGTTGTGGATGTGATCGTGGCATCCAGCGCACTGATGGTGTTCCGCCTCATGGGAGAGGGGAAGGCTGCCCTGCGCGGAGGTCTTCTGTTTCTGGCGGCTGTTACCATGGCGGCCGGTGTTCTGTGTCTGGTCTTTGTGCCTGATGACGAGAAGCGTCTTGATGACAGCGGCAAGGAAGTAAACAAAGCCCAGGCAGCCTTTGGCGGAATGATGCAGGCATTGAAGAGTGTTGACATCTGGGCAGTTGCGTTGAATGGATTTACCGTGTATTGTATTTATTGCGGACTGACTTACTTCATCCCCTTCCTGAATCAGATCTACCTGCTGCCCACCACGGCTGTGGGAATGTATGGGATCCTGAATCAGTATGGACTGAAAATGGTAGGCGGCCCTGTGGGCGGTTTCATGTCAGATACAGTACATAAGTCGTCGGCAAAGCATATCCGGGCCGGCTTTCTGGTGTGTATCCTTGCGATGGCGGCATTTCTTATGATCCCCCACGAGACTCTGGGGCAGAATGGGAACTGGATAGTGGGCGCCGCCTGCACTCTGGGCTTCGGAGCCATCGTATTCACCATGCGGGCCGTGTTCTTCGCGCCTATGGATGAGGTGAAGGTGCCGGAGGAGATTACAGGAGCGGCCATGAGTCTGGCATCCCTGGTCATCTATCTGCCCAATGCATTTGCTTATGTTATGTACGGCAGCTTCCTGGACCGGTATCCGGGTATGGCTGGCTTTCGCATGGTGTTCTGTGTGATGATCGCATGGGCTGTGGTGGGTCTTGGGGTGTCCACCTTCCTGATCCGCCGGATCAAGAAGCATAAATAACAGGTTACCAGCTTTAACATGAATATCAGAGCAGGATTAGGAGGAAGAAAATTATGCTGAAAATAGGACTGGATACTGAGAGTATGCATCTGTGGCTGCAGAATGGGAAAATGGACATTCTGGGATTTATTGATCTGGCCCATGAGTGGGGGCTGGATGGAGTGATGATCAATCTGATCCAGGATTACAACCTGGACCCGGACTGGGGAAGTCTGGGGAGCAATGCCCCGGAGCATCTGAGACGGGTAAGGGAGACTCTGGAAAAGTATCATATGTATGCGGAAGTGGCCACAAAGGGTATTGGCTGCGATCATCTGGTGAAGGTTCTGGAGGTGGCAGATGCCATCGGAGCGGATGTGATCCGTACCTATATCCCCATCACCCTGGGACAGGCGGCAGAACGGAGCACCGGCGGAGAGGGGAGATATGACCTGGGCAAGGTGCGGCTGGATTTCGAACCGGCAGTATTTGACGACGCGGTGGTCTCTTTGAAGAAGATCATTCCCGCCCTGAAGAAGTACCGGATCCGGCTGGCTCTGGAGAACCATGAATATGAGACCTCCCGGGAGCTGGTGCGGGTCATGGAACAGGTCCGTTCCCCATGGATCGGTCTTCACTATGATTTCGGCAATGCCATGATGGTGTGGGAGGAGCCGGTGGAGGCGGCAGAGAGGATGGCGCCCTATACCATTACCACCCATTTCAAGGATCATATTATCATCCCGTGTCCGGATGACAAGTATGAGTATGTGGTGTGCGGGATTCCGGCAGGCCAGGGGAATATTGATCTCAGGGAATGTCTCAGGATCATGCTTGACCGGTCACCCATCGCCCGGCTCAATGTGGAAATGTGTTATCCCTACTGTGCCCAGTTCAAGCGGTCTGTGGGAACCGGAGGGGTAAATGCTTTGGGAGAGGGATGCTTTAAGATCCAGGAGCCCCTGTATGCCCCCCAGGTGCTGAAGCCAAGGCAGTATTATTATCCCCAGGAGGTGTCCGGAAAGCTGCTGGAGGAGCTGCTGGTGAAACAGAAGGAAGGTGCCAGGGAAAGCGCAGAGTACGCCAGAAGGCTGGCGCGGGAACTGGGATATGCCACAAAGGCAGACGCGTAGGGACTTTGGGAGCGCGTATTAGAGTGTGTCTGAAATGGGGAAGGGGATAGAACATGGAGCAGCTTGTGCGGGGGTTGACGGCATTTGACAGATGGCTGTGGGGAAACTGGCTTTTGTTTGCCCTTCTGGGAACCGGTGCATGGTATACGTTTATTTCTGGCGGAGTCCAGATCCGCCATTTCGGTTATATACTGAAAAAGACCCTTTGGGAGCCTGTTCGGGCGAGGCAGAAGAAGGAAGGGGCCCAGGGGAATATCTCATCCTTCCAGGCTCTCTGCACGGCAGTGGCTTCCTGCGTGGGAAGCGGGAACATCGTGGGGGTCTCCACGGCGGTGCTGGCCGGAGGTCTGGGGGCCATCTTCTGGATGTGGATTGCCGCTTTCCTGGGGATGGCGACTAAGTACGGGGAGATCATCCTGGGAATGCTGTACCGGAAGAAGGATGAATCCGGGACCTATGTGGGAGGCCCCATGTACTATATTGAGAAGGGGCTCCACGCTCCCTGGCTGGCGTACCTTTGTGCCGGATTTATGGTGGTTCAGATCATCGGGGGGAATCTGATCCAGTCCAATACGGTCAGCGGCGTCATGCAGGAGCATTTCCAGGTTCCGCTGTGGGTGACAGGGGTGGCTCTGGCGGCGCTGGTTTTCACCGTAACCCTGGGTGGTCTGAAACGTCTGGCCCATGTGTCCCAGCGGCTGGTTCCGGCCATGGCTGTTCTGTATGTGACAGGAGGTCTGGTGATCCTTCTGGTTAACGCGGCCAGGATCCCGGCGGTGATCAGAGAGATCTTTGCCGGGGCCCTGGGGCTGCGTGCCGCGGCAGGAGGAGGTCTTGGCACTATGGTGATAGCCATGGAAAAGGGAATCGCCCGGGGGCTTTATTCCAATGAGGCGGGGGAAGGTTCCGCACCGGTGATCCATTCCACGGCCCAGGTGGAGCATCCGGCGGAGCAGGGACTTACGGGAGTAACGGAGGTGTTTCTCGATACCTTTGTGCTGTGTACCATTACCGGTCTGGTTATCGGGGTGACCGGGGTGGTGGATACCGGCGTGTCCGGTTCCGTGCTGGTTGCGGGAGCATTTGCCAGTGTGTGGGAGCCGTTAAGGTATGTGGTATCCTTCAGTCTGGTGCTGTTCTGCGTCACGACCCTGATGAGCCAGTGGTATTTTGGATTCGTGGGTCTGGATTATCTGTGGGGAAAGAAGGTAGCGGAAGGGTTCAGGTATGTGTTTCCGGCGTTTTGTCTGGTGGGGGCGCTGCTGGAGATGGAGGTGGTCTGGACCATCCAGGATATCGCCCTGGGACTGCTGACCATCCCCAATCTCTGCGCCATGGCAGTTCTGTGGCCCCAGGTGAAACAGGCTACAAAGGAGTATTTCGGGGGCAGGGGGATGACTGGATGACTGGCTGTATGCTGGAGAGACAGGGATGGAGCATTAAACTTTTTAACAGCTTTTTGTTATTTTTGCATACGGCAGGGAAATGTGGTATACTTGCCACAAAAGAGAAAAGTTTGTAACAGTTCAGACGGGCCATCTTCCTGCCTCCGGAAAATGTTGGGGCAAGAGCCGCCTATCTGAATTTTTACAAAAATTTTCAAAACCACCATAAATTTTCCATTGCTCATCCGTATTATAGATACAAGGCTGAGCACAAAGGGAGCGGAACCTGGGTATTGGGTTGGGATTCAGAAGCAGACAAAACCATAGGATGCGGGCGTCTGGTATCTGGTTTCCGGCATCAGGGCCGCTGCCGAAGAGAGGATACGAGCTATGAATGACCGGCAGTTTGAAGAGTACATGGGCCGGATCTGCAGGAATGAGAAGGAGGGGCTCAGGGCAATCTATGAGGAGTACTGCCCTCTTATCTATTCTGTGGTATATGAGATCCTGCATAGCCGGGAGGATGCGGAGGATGTGACCTCTGAGTTTTTCATCCGCTTGTGGGATATTGCAGGTACATACCGGCCAGGCAATGGCCACAGGGCATGGCTGATCACCATTGCCCACAATCTGGCTATTGATTTTATCAGGAAACGGAAACGGGAGGACCTGTCTGCGGAGATTCCGGATCATCTGCAGAGGGGGGAGGACTTTCCCGAGGAACAGCTCTGTCGAAAACTCAGTCTTGAACAGGCATTGAAAACGCTGAAGGAGGAGGAAAGGCAGATTGTCAATCTGAAGATCATGGGAGAACTGACGTTCCGGGAGATCGCATCACTGCTAAGGAAGCCCCAGGGCACTGTGGCATGGTGCTACCGGACGGCAATCCGGAAACTGAGAGAGGTGCAGCTATGATGGATGAAAAGCAGCTGGAGCTGGAATACAGGAATATGAAGCGTCAGGCCGCGCCGGATCTCTGGGACAGGATTGAGAAAAACTTAAAGGAGCATCCGGAAAGGGTCGTGGCGGCCGCAGAGCCGCAGAAAGGGGCTGTGGACAAGACAGTCTCCATTGGAACATATAAAAGACAGAAGGCTGGCCGGACTTATGGGATGGCAGCCGCGGCAGCGGCTGTACTGGTGCTGGTGGCTGCACTGCCGGCTATGCGGCAAAGGCTCATAAAAGCACCGGAAATGTCCGGAAGCGGGATGGCAGCAGAAACGGAAGCAGCGCCGGAGACCTGGGCAGAGGGAGAAAGCCTGGTGACCGGGGGCGGAGCGGCAGGAGACGGTGCAGTGTCCGGGAACGAAGTGGCAGGAGACAGCGCCGCATCTGGGGCCGGAGCGGCAGAAGACAGCACCGCATCCGGGCCTGGAGCAGCAGGGCACGGCCCGGTGTCCGGAAACGGAGTGGCAGGAGACAGCACCGCATCCGGGCCTGGAGCGGCAGGGCACGGCCCAGTGTCCGGAAACAGCGTGGCAGGAGACAGCACCGCATCTGGGACCGGAGGGTCTGGAGACAGCGCCAGGATGGAAGCTGCTTTTGATGGCTCTGGAATTCACTCGGCGGCAGAGGACATGGCTTCTGGAGCTTCCATCAAGAACGGGGATGCCAAACGGGGAACCCAGATGGCATACCGGCCTCTGGCAGTGCCGGAGCAGGCTGTGACCGTGGAAGAGGACAGCAGGTATTTTTCCGAGGATATTCTGGGAGATACCAGCCTTCTGTGCGGAGGGCGGGTGTTGTCGGCAGCACTGGAGGAGGATGAGTCGGGCCGGACAGCCAGGGTGGTCTATGAGATGGAGGTGGACGGGATTTATTATGCAGAAGACTATGTCAGCTCCATGGAGCGGATCACGGTGGAAAGTCCCATTATCCAGACAGAGGGTGACACCGCATTCGTGCTGTACCAGCTGGTTCCGGGAGAGACCTATCTGCTTCCGCTGTTGGAGGCAGATGACCGTTATGAGCTCTTATATCCCTTTGCGCCGCAGATCCAGATGACCGGGGAGCAGGAATATCTGTTCCACTCCGGCTATGCAAGTCTGGTGACCCAGGACACGTCCGTGGCGGTGAAAACGCCAGAGGGAACCAATGATTACTATTATGACCGGATGCTGGTCAGAGAAGACGGCAATTTCCTTTCCGACCTTGTTTCGCTGATTGAGCGCGAGGCGCAAGGGAGGAAGTAAGATTATGAAGAAAAGCGTGTATTTGACAGTGATGGGAACCTGCATGATGGCGGCAGCGCTGATTCTGGGAGGCTGTGGAGCTGGAGGGTCAGGTTCCGTCAGCAGTACCACCGCGGCGGCTTCAGCCACACAGGAAGCTGCCGGAGAGGGGGGACATGGTTCCTCGGGAGGAAACGTTGAGTCAGGAGCACCTGCCGTTTCAGAGACATGGGCGCAGGCACCGCAGGAGTCGGCCGCTCCCGCGCTCATGGCACCGGGAGCAACATACAAGGCGGAGGAGACCTTCGGGGCAATCCGGGAAGACGAGGCAGAGGCCGGGGACTACGATATGGGAACCGCTGATGTGTCAAACAGCAGGATGGCCCCGGCCGGTATGTCCCGGAAGTACCGGGCGGCCTATCAGCCAGAGCCCTATCAGGCAGAAGAATACGGCTATATTTCGGAAAGCGGATATAAAAATGTGGCTGATGAGCCCTTGTCCACCTTTTCTGTGGACGTGGATACGGCGGCTTACAGCAATGTACGCCGTATGATCCAGGCCGGGGATGCGATCCCTGCCGATGCAGTACGGATCGAGGAGATGATCAATTATTTTGACTACGATTACCCGGAGCCTGAGGGGAATGCTCCCTTCTCGGTGACTACCGAATATGGGGATTGCCCCTGGAATGAGGAGAGCAGACTGATGCTCATCGGCCTGAAAGCAAAGGAGATTGATTTCTCCCGCCGTCCGGCTGCGAATTTTGTGTTCCTGCTGGATGTATCCGGCTCCATGTATTCCGATGACAAGCTTCCCCTGGTGCAGAAATCATTTGCCATGCTGGCGGAGAACCTGGACAAATCGGACCGGGTGTCCATCGTCACCTATGCAGGTTATGAATCGGTGGTTCTGGATGGTACGCCGGGAGACAGGATTTCCCAGATTGCAGATGCGCTGGAGAGCCTGGAGGCAGGGGGATCCACAGCCGGGGAGGCCGGGATCCGCAGGGCTTATGACCTGGCACGGAAACATTTCATTCCGGGAGGGATCAATCGGGTGATTCTGGCCACTGACGGGGATCTGAATGTGGGAATCAGAAGCGAGGGAGAGCTGGTACGGCTGATCAAAGAGCAGAAGGAAAGCGGTGTCCATCTGTCTGTGCTGGGTGTGGGAACCGGGAATCTTAAGGACAACAAGCTGGAAGCCCTGGCAGACAATGGGGACGGCAATTACAATTATATTGACAGCATCTTTGAGGCGAAAAAGGTGCTGGTAGACGAGATGGGCGGGACTCTGGTGACAGTGGCCAAGGATGTGAAGATCCAGGTGGAATTCAATCCTTCCCAGGTTGCAGGATACAGGCTGGTGGGCTATGAGAACCGTCTTCTGAACCAGGAGGATTTCCACAATGACAAGGTGGATGCAGGGGAAATCGGCTCCGGGCATACGGTGACTGCCTTGTATGAGATCCTGCCTGCAGCCGGGAGCAGCGGGGCGCAGCAGCCGGAGCTGAAATATCAGACACAGGGAACACCTAAGGGCAGCAGCGAGCTTCTGACTGTGAGTCTGCGCTACAAGGCACCTAACGGGGATACCAGCAAGCTTCTTTCCTATCCGGTGGAGTCTGACAGCTTCAGGGAGGAGCTTTCAGAGAATCTGCGGTTTGCCGCGGCGGTGGCAGAGTTTGGTATGGTGCTGCGGGACAGTGAGAACAGAGGGAGCGCCACCATGGACTCGGTGATGGAACTGGCAGAGGGCTGTGTCCATGGGGATTCGGACGATTACCGGAAGGAATTTCTGGCACTGGTGGAAAGCTGTCGCCGTTCCAGAAGATATAACAGATAGCAGGCCGGCTGACCTGGATGCTCCGGACAGATGTCACGGCACCTGACCGGGGCCGCACAGCGGCTTGTGGCAGCAGGATAAACATACAGTGATAAGGCTGTAGGAAGGTCAGAAAGATACGTGTTTGTCATTTGGCAGGTTCCGAGTTATAGTCTTGGAGGGTGAGGAGAAAAGGAATTCGAAGATCCACCCAGTAAGAGGGAGGAACGGCAAGGGAGCACACTTGAACAGCGAAAGCAGGGCGCCTTTGCGTAGATATGAGAAATGGCTGTAAGACAAATCGAGAATGCTTATCTGAGGAAGCTTGTGGAGTATGGTCTGATTACAGGCAGTATCCTGATTATGGTGGTGGGAGTTTACTTTTTCAAATTTCCCAACAATTTTGCATTTGGAGGGGTTACAGGCTTTTCGCCGGTGGTCAGCCGTCTGACCGGATGGTCGGCAGGCAATTTCACCTTTGCGGTCAATACGGGACTGCTGGTGCTGGGATTTATATTTCTGGGTACGGATGTAGGGATTAAGACGGTTTATGCCAGTATGCTGATGTCTTTTGGACTGACGGCACTGGAGCATGTGTGTCCTCTGGATGGGCCTTTGACCAGTGAGCCCCTTCTGGAGCTGGTTTTTGCTATCTTCTGTCCAGGTTTTGGATCCGCGGTACTGTTTAACATCGGTGCTTCCAGCGGAGGGACGGATATCATTGCCATGATCCTGAAAAGGCATACCAGCATGAATATCGGGACTGCTCTGCTGGTGGTGGATATCACCTCTGTGGCCATGGCATTTTTTGTATTTGGCCCTACCACGGGACTGTTCTCCCTGCTGGGACTGATCGCCAAGTCCCTGGTCATTGACAATGTGATCGAGAGTATCAATATGTGCAAATGCTTCAACATCGTGTGTGATGATCCCCAGGTGATCTGCGAATTCATCATCCATGAGCTGAACCACAGCGCGACTGTGTACCGGGCGGAGGGAGCCTTTACCCATCGCAGCAAGTATGTGGTCATGACTACCATGAAACGTTCTCAGGCCATACGGCTGAGGAATCATATTCACCGGGTACAGCCTAACGCTTTTATCATGATCTCTAATTCGAGCGAGATCATCGGGAAGGGATTTCTGACGATCTGATAAAATGGGGACATTGGCCCTTGTAAAGGCAGGGCCGGCGGGGCGATGGACCAGAAGATATCTGGATGGTTTCAATATGCCGTGTTTTCAGACACGCCCAGTGGCGGACAGAGTTCCTTGTGCATATAGTAAAAGTATCAAACGAAAGCATTTTGCTATATGAGGGGGAATTGTTATGGAGCAGGAGAGGCGGACGCCGTCTGCGGCCCAGCAGGAATATATAAGAAATGAACAGTTTCATAAGAGAAAGGTGGCAGTGGTCCGGGTGATGCTCCTGGTGCTGCTGCTTGCGGTTTGGGAACTCTGTGCCGAGCTGGAGATCATTGACGATTTCATATTCAGCTCGCCCTCCAGGGTTCTCTTTTGTTTCTGGAGGATGGCGGCGGACGGAAGCATCTGGCCTCATATCGGGATCACCTTGTTGGAAACCTTTGTCAGCTTCGGGCTGGTGGTGGGGACCGGACTTCTGGCTGCGGTGATCCTGTGGTCCAGCCGCAGTGTATCGGAGATTCTGGAGCCTTATCTGGTAATGCTCAACAGTCTGCCAAAGTCGGCTCTGGCTCCTATGCTGATCGTGTGGCTGGGCAACCATGTCCATACTATTATAATAGCCGCAGTGTCCGTGGCAGTCTTTGGCTCCGTGCTGACGCTGCAGAATGGCTTCCATTCCATGGATCCGGATAAGATCAAGCTGATCTATTCTTTGGGTGGGAGCCGGCGGGACGTGCTGCTGAAGGTGCTGCTGCCAGGATCAGTGCCCCTGATCATCAGCAATATGAAGGTCAATATCGGACTGTGTCTGGTGGGGGTGATCATCGGGGAATTCCTGGCGGCACAGAAGGGGCTGGGGTATCTGATAATTTATGGAAGCCAGGTCTTCCAGCTGGACCTCGTCGTCATGAGCATCGGGATTCTCTGTGTCATGTCCGCCGGACTGTATCAGGGGATCGGGTGGCTGGAAAAGCATGTGGGACGGTGAGAGAGCGGGGCCGGACGCTTCTTGTCCCCGATGCTTTTCGCGGGAAAGAAGATGGCCTGCCTGAACTGTTACAAATGAATAACCGGGGGTAACGGTTCAGGCAGGAGGCAAATCTTATAAGGAATTCCGTTTAAAAGGGCTGGAGCCAGACTGCGGCCAGGATTCCTGCGATGATGGCTACAGTAACGCCAATCAGTATTTTTGCGGTGATTTCACTGGCGTCTGCATGTTGTGCATGTATACCGGCCAGAGCGCCCCAGGGACTATGGCTTTCCATTCTTGCCAAATAAGAAGAGTTTTGAACAGCTCCCATAAGATAAGAAAAGTTTTTCCAGTCTTTTTGCAGAACATCCGCTCCCAGGGCATATTCCTTTTCCGGACTCAGTTTTTTCAGCAATGCACGGAAAAATCCCGACTCCCTGGAATAGTGGGCAGATTTCTGGAAGGCAGGATCCTTTTGCTTTGCGCGAAACTGCTGGTAGGCATAGTTCTGGCCCTCCTGGATAGCTTTCTGGGGATTTTTCATTTTCTGGCAGGTGGTAAGGGTGTGGTAGTATACATCTGCGGCGCCCTTTTGTCCCAGGTATTGCTTGATGATCTTTCCGATGGCATTCTGCAGGGTGAGGGCAAGGGAGCTGGTCTGTCCGGAATCTCCGTCTCCGGCATACACCTGGCCCTTGATGACCATGACAGCGGCCAGCAGCCCGGTGACCTCTTCATTCCTGGCGCTGATGTCAGGATTCTGGAATAAATTTCCGCGGCCATTTATATGTGCGGCAAACCGGTTGGCTATTTCCAGCTCCTTGCCGGAGCAGGAGACGGTCCTTGTCTGGCGGAAGGTGTTTTCTGTGATGCCTTTCCTGGCGTTGCTGATGATCTCATTCCTTTGTCTGAGCTGTTCTTTTAAGGAGCTTTGCTGCGTATGATAAACCTGCTGAAACCGGGCATTCTGCTTTCTGGATGACTGATAGATCATGCCTTCCCCGGAAAATGACGGAGAGGTGGCAGAGGATCCTGCGGTTTTATATCTGGCGGATGGTTCCTGGGTGAAAAGGATATGCGCAGCCTGGGGAGACAGGGTGCGTCCGGCGGTCTGCCGGTACAGGCTGGAACGGATGCTGTCCAGCACAGTGGTCTCTCCGGTTTCCTCCAGAAGGGATATGAGCTGCTCCAGATTCTTGTCGATCACCAGCTCCAGCTTCTGGGCAAGGAGGGAGTCCAGACGTTCCAGCTGCTCTGCCAGATTGTCTCCTTCTGCATATTTCAGGATAGCCTCCAGCAGGGAAAGATACAGCTTTGACAGCTCCCGGAGCTGATCCGGCAGGGGAATACCAGGGTCCGGGAGCCATTTCAAAAAGGCTTCCCAGTCTTTTCCGGCCATTTCCAGAATCCATTCAAGGACTTCATCCCTGGATCCGGTTTCATCTGTGTAAGCATATGTACGTGTTCTTGAAATTTCCGCAGTGTCTCTGGGCTGATCCTCATCTGTATCTTTGTTGCTGTCCCGATTATCTGACTGTGCCTGCTCCCTCTGTTCGGTGACCTTTCTGGACACTTCACGGATCATTGCCTGACCAGCTTTCATCTCGGCCTGCTGTCTGACAAGCTGGAGATCCTTCTCTGCATTGACAGCTGTTTCGGAAGATGTACTGGCTGCTTTTATTTTTGACATATGGTTTCCTTTCCCATGACAGAAACATGTGTTCTTATGGCAGATGGACGGTTATATTTCTATAGAGTATATCGGCCCGATTGACAAAACTTTGATAGGATAAATGAGAATGGATGCATATTTGTAACAGTTCAGGGAGGGGATCTGAACTGTTACGCATATTTTGTTACTGTTGAACAAGAAAAAAATGTGTGCTTTACAAAATGTAAGGGGATTAGTATAATAAAATTATTTAAAAATAATATCAAAATAGCCGTAAGCAGGAGATGAAAAAGGGGCAGGAATCGTGTGGGCCGATTCTGGCTCCGACAGTCTGGCGGGAAGGCTGATCTGGGAGGGCAATGGGATGAAAATCATCAACTTGATAGAGAATACCCCGGGAACCGGCGGATGTCTGTATGAGCATGGATTAAGTTTCTACATTGAGACAAAACATCACAAGCTGTTGATGGACACAGGGGCCAGCGGGGCGGCCCTTACCAATGCACGGCTGCTGGGGATTGATCTGGCAGGGGTGGATATGGTGATTCTGAGCCATGGACATTATGATCATTCCGGAGGCATCCTTGCCTTTGCCAGGGAGAATTCCCATGCCAGGATCTATATGCGCAGGAATGCAGGCGGAGATTATTATCATGTGGGCCCGGAGGACTGCCGTTATATCGGGATTGACAGGGAGATTCTGAAACTGCCGGGTCTGGTGCTGACAGACGGGGACTGCCGGATCGATGAGGAGCTTTTTCTTTTCACCGGGATCACGGGGCAGAGGTGCCTGACGAGATCCAATCTGAAGCTGAAAGAAAGGGATGGGGACCAGTATGCCCAGGACACTTTTGACCACGAGCAGTGCCTGGTGGTCACGGATCATGGCAGGCATATCCTGTTCTCCGGCTGTGCCCATAATGGAATCCTGAATATCCTGGACCGTTATCATGAACTGTTTAAGGGGTACCCGGACCTGGTGATCAGCGGCTTCCACCTGGCCCAGGAGGAAGCTTATACGGGGGAGGATATCCAGGTGATCCAGGGGATTGCCAGGGAACTTCTGAAAACGGGAGTTCTCTGCTATACGGGGCACTGTACCGGGCCGGAGGCATTTGCCATGATGAAGGAGATCATGGGGGACAGGCTGGTGTATGTGCATAGCGGGGAGCAGGTGCTGTGAGGGACAGGAACGTGAGAGAGTAAGGGGTATGGATACAAAGTATATACATTCATTTATCCAGCTGGCGGAACAGATGGAGCGGGGCCAGAAAAACATCCGGTATTTAGATACCACGCAGAAAGAGTGCATAGCAGCCCTGGAAACAGAGTTTGGGGGATGTCTGCTTGATGCAGCCAGGGAGGGATACCGGCTTACGGAGACGGGCTATGCTGTTCTGGAGGCGATGAAGGAAATCCGGCAAAAGATGGCTCAGACCAGACAGATGGTCCGGGCCTGCCAGGGAGAAGAAAAAGATATTTTGATTGAGGTTAATATTACACCGGCTGTTTTTATGCAGGTGAAGTCCGCATTTCAGAAAGTATGTCCTGATATACGCATGACCATGAGCGATGGGCGTATTTTTGATCATGACCAGCCATTATTCCGTATCATTTCATCTCCCTGCCTGCCCGAAGAGCAGAATTATGAACTTCTTTTTCAGGAGGATATTGGCATTGAGGTTTATGAAAACCACCCTTTGGCGAAAAGGAAGAGTGTGACTCTGGAGGAATTGGCCGGGGAAACATTCAGCATTTTGTCCCAGGGCAGTTCCATGAGAAAAACTCTGGACTGGCTTTGTAGAAAATACCGTTTTATTCCCCGGATTATGATAGAAACGGACAGTGATCTGGTGTGCTGGCAGTATATGAAAAAAGAAGGGGTGGTAGCATTTGTCCCGGTCTTGTGTGAGGAGCTGTATAAGCCGGAAGAGATGAAGATCATACGGATTGACCAGAAGGATTTTTGCCGGTATGTTCTGCTGGTATGGGAGGACAGGAGCCTGACACCACAAGAGGATAAGGTGCGTGCCTTCATGGTGGATTATTTTCAAAATATAACAGCCAACAGTTTCCGGAATTCTGGCAGGAAGCAGGGAAGGAAAAGAGTGTTTGCCCAGACCTTTGGCTATTTTGATCTCTATGTAGATGGAAGTCCGGTCTATTTCCCGAGCCGGAAAGCAAAGGAGCTTCTGGCATTTCTGATCAACCGGAGGGGCGGGATGGTGTCTATGGAAAGTGCCATTGATGCTTTATGGCCGGAGGAGCCTTATGATGAACGGGTAAAGCGGCGTTACCGGAATGTTATTATTGCTTTACGGGAGGTTCTTCACAAATATGAACTGGAGGAACTGGTGATCTTCCAAAGGGCCAGTACATGCCTCAACCGTGATATGCTGGACTGTGACCTGTATGGACTGTTAAAAGGAGAACCGGAATATCAGGAAACCTTTCAGGGAGAATATATGAATCAGTACAGCTGGGCAGAGCCGGATCTGGCAGCATTGGTGCAATGGTGCGGAAAATGATTTAAAGCAGAGAATAACGGACAGATGGTAAGTCTGTTCGTTTTTTTTTTGATTTTCGGCAAAAATGGCGGTATTGTGGCACTTTTTGGCAGGTTTTTGGGCACTCTGTTTATTATGATTTTGCTAAATATTTTAGCAAAGGAGTAAAGGTATGAGTGATGCAAAGCAGGGGTTACAGAGAAATATCAGTTTGTTTGCCGCGATATGTATTATGACAGGCTGTGTAGTAGGAGCATCTGTATTCATTGTCCCAGGGGAACTGTCTGCTTCAACAGGACCTACAGCATGGCTGTCTTATCTGATCGGCGCAATTCTGATCTCATTCAGCTGTTTTATGTTTGCCCAGGTAGGGGCGATTCTTCCGGTTGCAGGGGCCAATTATGTGCTATGTACGGGGGCGGTTAGTGGGACATGGGGGTTTTTGTATGTGTGGTCATTTCTGCTCAGCAACAGCTTCCTCTTCCCGATCATGTCCAAGACAGCTGCGACCTATCTGTCAGTGATTATTCCGGGGTTGTCAGAATACATAGAAGTCATCTCAGTCCTGGTTATCCTGTTCACATGCGCGTTGAATCTGCTGGGAAATAATCTGTCCGCCAAGGTACAGAACGGATGTGTGATCTTGCTGGTGACAGTTGTGATCATCTTTTCAGCCGGAGGAATTTCTCATGCAGACTGGAGTCATTTTGAACCCATGTTTCCAAATGGGCTTATGCCAGTGATCGTTGGTGTGATTTCCACCTATTATGCATTTGCGGGGGTGAACTGCATAATCGAACTAAGTGGAGAGATCAGGAATCCGGAAAAAAATATTCCGCGTACGGTATTTATCAGCTTTGGAATCGTAGTAGTTATGTATATCGGTATGTGTGTTGGACTGGTCGGTCTGATGCGCCCGGAGGAACTGGGAGTAGCGGCGCCGGCGGTGACGGCATCACGGATTATATTCCCGGGATGGTTCCAGTATTTTATCGCATTAGCAGCGATCGCGGCCAGCTGGACAACCTTAAATGCGATTGTCTCATCCATGGCACGTCTCATCTATGTCCTGGGGAAAAGCGGCATTCTGCCTTCTGGCATGGCGAGGCTGAACGGGAGAAACGTACCCCGGAATGCAATTGGAGTGCTGGCGGTAATGGGAGTACTGATGGTCATGTTTTCTGCCACAGTTATGCAGTATGTGAATGTCAGCAGCTTCTATCTGCTATTCGTATCCATTCTGGTAGCGGTGGCATCCTTGCGGATCAGGACGGGATTTTCCGCACAATACGAAGCGGCAGAATATAAGCTTAAAGGAATCTGGTATTATGTGTGGCCAATACTGGCGATTATTACCGGTATTTTCTTCATGATTCTGCAGTTTCAGCAGGATCCGATGATGACAGGGGTGTCTCTGGTGCTGGTTCCGGTGGGGATTTTGTTCTATCTGATCCGTAAGAAACGTCTGGAAGCAGATGGCACTTCTTTGGATAAACGGATTCTGGAGCATCTGGGCAGCTAAATGGTTAAAAAGCATAAATGAGATTAATAAAACAATCAGGAGGATTTAACATGCAGGTTTTAGAAGGAATCAGGATTGTGGATTTAAGCACAGCATACTCAGCACCCATCGGCACTCTGCAGCTGGCAGACTTTGGCGCGGATGTGATCAAGATCGAGAATACAGGCGCTGGAGACGGCTCCCGTACCTGGAGTCCCTTTGTCAATCATGAGGGGATGGCGTTCATGTATGCAAACCGGAACAAAAAGAGTATTACCCTGAATCTCAAGTCAGAGGAAGGGAAGAAGGCGCTTCTTGAACTGGTAAAGACAGCAGATGTGGTAGTGGAAAATTTCCGTCCGGGTGTCATGAGCCGTCTGGGAATTGATTATGATGTCATGAAAGCGGTGAAACCGGATATTATTATGGCATCCTTGTCCGGCTATGGACAGACAGGACCTTATGCCAAACGCGGAGCCTACTCCAACTATGTGGAAGCGCAGAGTGGTCTGATGTATATCACCGGATGGCCGGATGGACTTCCGACCGGCTCTGGTGTCGCGTTTGCGGACAGTGTTGCGGGGATGTTCCTGGTACAGGGAATTATGTATGCGTTGTTCCACAGGGAAAGAACCGGACAGGGACAGTATGTGGATATTTCTATGATGGACTGCCTGATCGCGTTGCTTCAGCATGCATTTACGCAGTATTCAACCCTGGGGCAGGAGCCGGAACGGATCGGCAACCGGGATCTGTCAGACTATCCCTATGATACGTTCCTTGCAAAGGACGGATATTGCCAGCTGGGGAATACGGTAGCAGCAGACTGGCGGCCATTTGCAGAAGCCATCGGACGTTCGGATCTGGGAGCGGATCCTGAATATGATACGGCGGAGAAGCGCTGGAAGCATGTTGATGAGCTTCATGATATAATCCAGGAATGGGCATCCAGACATACCCGTGGGGAAATCGAAGAGATCTTCAGTGAGCATAAGCAGCTGTTTGCGTCGATCCAGAAGATAAGCGAGGTGATGGAAGACCCCCAGGCCCTCCACCGCAATATGGTGATCGATATGGAGTACAATGGAACAAAGTATAAAGATAAGGGAATTGCAATCAAGATGAGTGAGACTCCAGGTACGATCCGGATGATGCCGCCGACCCAGGGCCAGCATACGGATGAGATTCTGGCGGAGCTGGGATACGATTCAGAACAGATTGCCCAGCTTAGGGAGAAGGGGGTGATCCGCTGAATGTCCGTTTTGCATTACGAATTTAAAGGAATGCTGTATGATGAATGGGAACTGGACAAGACATATATTACCGCTGCGAGAACGATCCGGCAGTCAGATGTGGACCGGTATTGTGCGCTTTCCGGGGACTACAGCCCGGAATATACAAATGCCCTTTTTGTCCAGGACAGTTTCTTTAAAAAACAGGTAGTCCCGGGAGGTCTGACTTTTATCATTGGAAATGGTCTGGACTGTCAGACCTTGTGGGTGGACGGCAGCTATATCGGACTGCTGGATCAGCAGATGCGCTTTAGCGCACCGGTTTTTGTGGGGGATACGATATATCTTACCATGACGCCAACCGCGAAACGGCTGTCAAGAAAACCAGGCAGGGGAATCATCACTTACCAGATCCAGATCCTGAACCAGAAGGATGAGGTGGTCATGGATGGCGTATGGGTTATTTTGATGGCAACAGACCGTGAGCATATGGAGTGAGAGGGGGGATTGTATGTCGATGAGAGATTATTCGTTCAGGGGACTTTTGTATGATGAATGGGAAGTGGACAAAGAGTACATCACAGGCGCCAGAACCATCACAGAGACAGATGTGGTGAATTTTGCCGGACTTTCCGGAGACTGGTCAGCCACCCATATCAACGATGTTTATGGAAAAAGTACAGTCTATGGAAGCAGAATCGTATATGGAAATGTGACTTTTATTGTAAGTACGGGTCTTTTGACCCAGACCATGCTGTTTGAGGGGACAGCCAGGACGCTTTTGGATATGCAGATCAGTTATCAGGAGCCGGTCCGCTTTGAGGATACCATTTACTGCCGGTTCGTTCCGGTGGAGAAGCGCCCCAGCAGAAAATATCCGGATTGTGGCATTGTGACTTTCAAGGTGTATGTATATAATCAAAATGACCAGCAGGTCGCAGAGGAACGCCTGGTATTCCTGGTTTCCCGGAAAACAGTACATATGCAGGAAGCTTAGGGTGTCTGAACTTCGGAAAATACATAAAATCTGCCGGAGAGATCTTCTGGTGTCTGGTTCTGGAGAAATCTGCCGGTGATCAAAAAAGAAAGTGAGGAAGAAAAATGGAACGAGGAACAATGAGATTGAGAATGGGAGTTGCGGATACCCATTACGCCGGTAACCTGGTAGCAGGTGCCCGGATCATTGAATTGATGGATGATGCCGGGACGGAACTTCCCATTATGGCAGGAGGAGACGAGGGCCTGCTGGCCTGCTGGAAGCATGTGGAACAGTATGTACCAGTGTATCTGGGAGACTATCTGGAGATCAGGACCTGGGTAAGCCGCTGGGGAAATACCTCCTTTGACTGGGAAGCCGAGGTTTATAAGGTATGTGAGCTGGTGGATAAAAGTGGGAAAAGCAGTGCCTGCAATATTATCGAGCCGCCGGCACTGGTCGCCAAGGGGTCTTATGTGGGTGTGATACCCAGAGAGCTGAACCGGGGATTTCAGGTGCCCAAAGAAGAGATTCCCTTTATTCCCCATAATGGTGAAAACTGGTGGGAGAAAAAGTAACACTTATACAGAAAGCCAGGGGATCAAAGATGGAGCTGATCAGGAAAACCATTGGAGAATGTCTGAAGGAGTGCGTAGGGAAGAATGGAAACAATCCTGCCATGGGAAGCGGGGAGCAGGTATATACCTGGGAGATGCTGGAACGTTTGACCGGGTATATGGCAGTGCGCATGTTGTCAGAGAGTATCCGGAAGGGAACCCATGTGGCCATATGGAGCACCAATTCTCCAAACTGGGTGATCGTCTTTCTCGCGCTGGTAAGGATTGGGGCGATTCCGGTACTGGTCAATACCTGCTGCAGCAGGCAGGAGCTGGAGCAGGTGCTGCGGTATGCGGATGTACATGATGTATATTATGGAGAAGGCTACAAAGATCTGGATTATAAGCTTATGGTTCAGGAACTGAAAGAATCTATGGGGGATCAGGTCAGAAACTGGATTTACATAGGAACTGATTCACGGGAACAATGGATGACAGAAGAGGAATTTCAAGAAAACGAAAAGGAGCAGAATGCTCTTGTGTGGCTTGCCGGGTACGAGAAGCTGGTGTATGCCCAGGATACAGCGGCAATGCTGTTCACATCCGGGACGACCTCCAGGCCCAAAGGCGTGATGTTAAGTCATTATAGTCTTTTGAATAGCGCCCTTGAGACGTGTGCCCATATGAAATGGAACAGAGAGGACATAATGCTGGTGACTGTACCGCTGTTTCATTGTTTTGGAATTACCTCTTGTCTGCTGTCGGGAATCCATACCGGTTACAAGATGGAACTGATCCCATATTTTAAATCCCGGAAAGTTATGGAGAGCATAGAAAATCATCAATGTACTTTGCTGAATGGAGTGCCATCCATGTTTCTGGCTATGATCCGCCATGCGGCGTTTGGGGAATACAATCTGAGTTCCCTGCGCCGCGGGATCATAGCGGGATCGGCGATTGGAGCCAGGGAATATATGGAGATTCGCGCGGCTATTCCCAGTCTGGTTCTGCATCCTTCCTACGGACAGACAGAAACTTCTCCCTGCGTGAGTATCGGAGATGTGGAGGACACGATTGAGGAACAGGCAACAACTGCAGGAAGGATCCTGAAACACTGTGAAACAGCTGTTTTCCATCAGGGCTCTCACAAGCCTGTGGCATGTGGGGAAACAGGAGAAATCTGTGTCAGGGGGTATAATGTCATGCAGGGATATTACCAGATGCAGAAGGAGACAGAGGCGGTTATTGATCAGGAAGGCTGGCTCCATACGGGAGATCTGGGATTTATCGATCAGAATGAGTTCCTCCACGTGACGGGACGGATCAAGGAGATGATCATCCGTGGCGGGGAAAATATTTATCCAGGGGAAATCGAGGAAGCGATTTCCAGATATCCGGGAATCCGGCAGGTCAAGGTGATCGGAATGCCGGTGGATGTTCTTCAGGAGATGGTGGTAGCCTGCGTCATAGCAGACCAGGGTGAAACCATCTGTCGGGAAGAACTATTGGCAGGTTTGCGGGATGTGCTGGCATATTATAAGGTGCCCTCCTATCTGTTTGAATTTGAGACATTTCCTGTGACTGCCAGCGGGAAGATCCGGTTGGAGGCGCTCAGGCAGATGGTGATGGAGCGGATGAAATCTGTTCACCCTACGGGAAGATGAGCAGGTCTGCCGGATTATGATTTGACCTTTCCAAAGCAAGTATCAGGGCTGACAAAGGAGTTTTGCCGGCATCTGCACGCCCCACTTCGCGGTATATTTGGCCCAAATTCACTAAACGTAGCCCACTACGCCGCGTTCATTTGGGCCAAATCCCCACAAGGGGCGCCTTCGGTGTTCCACAAAGTGTGACGCACAGCTACCAGAAAGCAATTTTCAGACACACTCTAGCACTACAGCGAACTTATGACATGATACCTGCTTTTTACAACGAAATCTTTGTGAAATCAGCAGTAATTATAGCCGAATACCGTAGTTTCACATAGGCTGATTTCGGAATGTGCGCTGTAGTACTAGAGCGTTACTGGATAAATGAATTCTGCGGTTGTTTATTGGAAGTCCGGTTGGGAACTTAACAATGATTTCCTGCGCAAAATGGCAGAATTCTGGTTCCGGCTTGTCCGGGTCAGGCTACTGTACCGGAATACTCCACTCATATTTCCCCTTTTCGCCTGTCTGGTAGAAGTCCGCATAGCTGATATCAAAGACATCCTTTTTGATGTGGCTGATATCGATCTGGTTCTTGATCAGGTACTGCCAGATGCCTGCACCGGAGATGTCACCCTGGAGGAGGATGCCCTGGATTTTGCCGTCACGGACGATCATCCGTTTGTACTGGGTCCGGTCTTCTTTGATATGGATCTCGTCGCCTTCTTCCTCCCGGATCCGCCCGACACATAGGGTTACCAGATGGAAGAAGTTGATGGTATTCTTCATGGCGTAGGTATCCGTGTAAGCTGCGTCCACGCCGCACATACTCCTGCCGGCGATCCTGCCCTGGTCAGCTGCATTAGGCCAGATGCCGGACAGACCAGCCACATCCCCGGCGGCGTAAATGTCACCCACAGAGGTTTTCATGGCAGAATCCACAGTGATGCCCCGGTCGCAGGCGATACCGCTGCCTTCTAAGCAGGAGAGAGACGGACGGACGCCGGCGGCCACGATGATCAGATCGCAGGGAATCTGGTCTCCATTGTCAAGGATGACTTTGTGGATCCGGCCGTCAGGTTCACACACAGCTTCCGATGCCTTCCGCTCCAGGACGAAGCGGACACCGGCTTCCTCAAAGGCCGCCTGGTAGGCTGCTGCTCCGTGGGCATCCAGCTGGACTGGCAGAATCCGGTCCGCCATCTCCACGATGGTCAGCTTTTTCCCCAGCTCCAGCAGTCCGTAGGCGGCATCCAGTCCCACCAGGCCGGAGCCGATGACCAGGACTTCTCCGGCATTTTCTGCCTCCTTCACAATGGCCTGGGCGTCGGAAAGATTGCGCAGACCATATACATTGGAGGCCTTGCGCAGCTCGCCTACGGGCGGGATGAAGCTGTCAGCGCCGCTGGCGATGAGGAGCTTGTCATAGGAGACAGTCTCACTGGTATCTAAAAGAAGTTCTTTCTTGTCCGGGCAGATCTTCTGTACCCGGATGCCTTTCTTCCAGCCAATCTGGTAACGTTCAAAAAAGTCACGCTCCGTGAAATCCAGTCCCTGCTCATCCCGTTCTCCTGAGATGAACTTGTGGAGCATGCAGCGGGAATGGATATGGGTATCTGCGGATATCATCAGGATCTCTCCGGAGGCATCCAGTCCGCGGATCGTTTTGGCGGCTTCCACACCGGCAACGCCTGCACCAATGATCACATATTTCATCTTCTACACCTCCTCCACATGGATTGCCTTCTTGGGGCAGGATTTCACGCAGGAGGGATCTCCGCCTGCATCTGCACAAAAGTCACATTTGATCACCTTGGTCTTTGTTACTGTATCCGGTTTCAGCACTCCGAAGGGACAGTTCATGACGCACATGAAGCAGGAGCCGCACCGGGTCTCGTCATAGAACACATGGCCGCTTTCCGGATCCTTGTGAAGTGCACCGCTCATGCAGGACTTGACGCATTCCGGGTCGTCGCAGTGGCGGCAGAAGAGGGGCTTATAATGTCCGTCGGCATCTTTCAGAATCCTGTTGCGGGATTCATTTTCCGGATCGGTCAGGTCTAAGTCATAGATGGTACCCGGAGTCTTCCGGTGGGCCTGCATACAGGCAGCGGAGCAGTTCTTGCAGCCATCGCATTTCTCATATTCTATCAGGATGCGTTTCATGTTCACCACTCCTCTCTATATATTCAGTCCCTGGCGTTTTTCAAGAATGATTTTCTCCAGAATGTCAGCGGATTCTTTTGCGTCGCTGTTGATGATCACCTGGCCTCCAGTCAGGGTCTTCATATCCTCAGTCAGTACCTGGACAGCTACCTTGCTTCCGGTGACAAAGGGCGGAAGGCCAAGGTGCAGGGGCAGTCCCAGGGCAAGGCCGTAGCAGCCGTCTGCCAGGGCCTGTTCCTCCAGCCACTGGGCGGCGGAGAGGACCAGGGGAAGCTGGGGCAGGTCTACGTTAAGGGCTTCTGCCAGCTCTGTGGCCACGATCTCCAGACGGCCGATGGCCAGACAGGGACCGAAGTTTAAGACTGGCGGGATGCCCAGCTTCTCACAGACAGCCCGCAGCTTCGGCCCTGCATACCGGGCAGCTTCAGGTGTCATGAGCCCGCAGTTTTCGATACCGCCTGAGGAACAGCCTGCGGTCAGCACGATGATATCCCTGGCGATCAGCTCCTTCACCAGGTCCACGGTCAGCACATCGTGTCCGCCTGCGGTTAAGTTGGAGCAGCCGACGACACCGGCCACGCCCTTGATATCTCCAGCTGCGATCAGGTCAATGAGGGGCTGCCAGCTGCCGCCCAGAAACTGCTTTAAGGAAGTCTCACTGACACCGGTGAGGGTATTGGCATTGCCATGGTCCGGAAGCAGATTCATGGGAACACTGCCGCGGCGTGCCTGATAGGCGGCTATCACTTCGTCGATGATCTCGTCAGTGACAGCGGGACGGTTCTCAAAGTCGAATTCCTTTAACTCCGCGTTGGCCTTCTTGGCTACATTGTCGATACAGATCTGTCTGATCTTCAGCTGGTCGCAGATGGGTTCAATGCCTGGCAGGGTACAGTTGAACTCGGAGATCACCGCATCGATACCGCCGGTGGCCAGGATCGCCTCGCTGGTATAGTTGTTGCCGGCATGTCCGTCAAATATCTCCGTATAGTGGGCGCCCCGAAGCTGCAGATCCTGCCCGACGCAGGTGCAGCCAACCAGCTTGAAGCCTTTGGCTCCGGCCTGCTTTGCCTTTTCCTTTACATCATCGTCGGTAAGGCGGTTCTGGAGGAAGGTAAACATAGAGTGCTGGTGTCCGGTGATCATAATATTGATGTAGTCGGGATCAATGACCCGCAGGCCCACGGGAGCAAGGCGGATCTCCGGTTCTCCCAGAACCACGTCATTGAGCAGGTTGGTGAGAACCAGGCCGTAGATGCCGGTGGAGATGCCAAGCTTTAAGCAGTCTAAGAGCATGTTGACCGGGTCGGAATTCAAGTTGGTGGAGCATTTGACTACGCCGTGGAACACTTCGGACTTGGCGCCGCCGGGAAGGATCCCCAGGTCTTTCCATTTGTCATAACGGGGAGCGTAGGCCAGCTTCTCGGTCAGGGCCATCTTCTCATATTCCGGCAGATACAGATCCTTCAGGACCGCATCGGCCACGGCCTCTGCCCGCTTATGTACATCGGCTTCCTCGATGCCGAAGAGAGCGGCCAGCCGGTTCAGGGTGTTGACCCCTTTGATCTCGCCTTTGGTGCGGGCGGTATTCCTGACATTGAGGGCAGTGTTCTCCACTACATGGATGTAGCAGCCGGAACCGGAAGCCACAGCACGGAGAAGATTCCGGGTGACAATGGTGTCCGCATTGGCTCCGCAGATGCCCCGGGGTGATTCTGGCGTGATGCGGCAGGGGCCATTGGAACACAGCCGGCAGCATACGCCCTGGAGTCCGAAGGCGCATTTGGTGCTCTGGCTCTCCACCCGGTGGTGGGAGGTTTCCATAGGGAGTCCGGCGATGTAGGCTTCCAGGGGCTTGTCTGCACTTTGGCAGGTGTTGCATCCATAACATTGATTCATTGTTGTACCTCCTTGCTGGAGCGTGCCGGGGGAAGCTTCTGAGGAGAAGTTTCCTGCCGGTACGCCTGACGGTTATTGTTATAGTAAATTTTACTATAAATGATAAAAATATTCAATAATATTGCAGCGAATATACATAAGAAATGGTGACGGCACGTAACAGTTCAGACAGGTCTGCGCACTCGCTGCGCTGACCGTGCGAAAACGTAGTGGTCGGAGGGCATCTGCCCCATCGCGTAGCGATTCTCATGGGCAGATGCCGTAACAGTTCAGGGGGTATCTGAACTGTTACGACGGCACACGGGGGAGCTGAACGGTTACGAGAATATGGAAAAAGCGCCAGCGGCGCTTTGGCTGGTAGGATTTTCAGATATCCTTCATATGTTCAAGCATCAGGAGAGCGGAAGAAGACAAACTGGATGGGGAAAAGGAGATTCTTTTACCATATGGATCATGATGGAATCATCAGGATCGTAGGATTGAAAATCAATTATTTTTTGTCTGGCGGGTTTCGTCAAAATACCGGGCCAAACGATATAGAATCTCTTTTTCCCCCTCGCTGTAATGACCAACTGGAAGATTTTCAACCGTGTCAAGTCCAAGAAGATAGTCGGAAGTCGTGTGCAGTATTGTGCAGAGATCTGCAATTTTCTCTGTGGATGGGATGGAGATGGCCATCTCCCAGGCATTTACACTGGAACGGGTGACATAGAGTCTGCGGGCAAGCTCCGACTGGGTGAAATTATTTTTCTGACGTAGCTCTTTGATTCTTTCAGCAGTTTTTATAATCATGGGTGTTCCTCCATGTCAATTATTTTATATTTTTAAAGATAAAATATAATTATCATTAATGAATGATAAAAACTGACAATATTGTATGGTTTTGCCTGTTAATGGGATGGTTTTGTCTGGATTTGTGGGTAAGAATGGAAAAATTATTTTTCGGTTAAGTTCTCCACCAGTAACAGATCAGGAGATATTGCTGTGTGTAACGATAAAAGCAGTAATATCAGCAATGGCATGTTTTATACCCAGCAATGGAGAAAGTGAATAAAAGATCGTCTGCTGAAGATATAGAAATATTCTATGGCAGATGGATAGATATATATATTTGGAATCAGGTTCCCGTTTTTGAAGATTTAAAGTATTCAATCAGATTGTGTATGAGCATGATTTCTTTATCATTTAGTCCGGAAACATCCAGAGAAGAAGTTTGCTGGATTCCAAGCAGGTAGTCTGCAGAAACGTGAAAAAATCTGGCAATATCTGCCACAAGGGAGGTGGAAGGAACTGAAATGCCCATCTCCCAGGCATTGACGGCACTTCGTGTAACGCCCAGCTCTCGGGCCAGGGCAGACTGGGTCATATTATTCTGTTCGCGAAGAAGTTTGATTCTTTCAGATATCACAATAAAGCCCTCCCTTTTTCAGATTATCATAAACAAATTGAAAGGATATTTCATTATTAATAATGATATTATGATTTGACATTGTAAAAGATTCATTTTATTTGCACTAGAGTGTGTCTGAAAATTCATTCCCGGCATCTCCACAAGGGGCGCCTTCGGTGTCCCACAAACTGTGACGCACATCTGTCAGAAAGCAATTTTCAGACACGCTCTAAGCATATTGGAAGGAGATGTACAATTAAATTATCATAAAGATATTTGAAATTGACATAAAAGATAAATTCGTATATAATAGCTTTGGCTGAGTGAATATAGAAGATTCTGGAAACAGATGAGAATGAGAAATATCAGTTCTATACAGAAGCATGTGTCATAACCGCAGGAAGGGGAGACAATTCTGCCGATTATAATGTAGGACTGATTTATGGGCAGAACAGTGAAAGACGGCGCTTAAGCGGTCAAAGCAAACTGGAATGACTGAGTGTGAAAATGTACTGAAGCAGAAAGATAAGGGAGGTTACTATGCAGATTCGTCTTGTGATAGGGGAACAGGATAATCGGTATCTGAATAATCTGATTATGTTTTTGGAGAAGAATTACATGGACAAGCTGGAAATTTTTTCTTTTTCCAGACCAGAAATGCTGCTGGATTATCTGGCAGAGGGTTCCGCGGATGTAATTCTGGTGGATGAGAATTTCGGCATAAAAGCGGATATACTGGAAGGATATGGAAAGACAGCATATTTATGTGGCAGTGTCGCTGAAAACCAGAAAGATGGGATACGGGTTCTTGCAAAGTTCAAGAAGCCGGATCTGATCTATAAAGATATACTGGATCTCTATGCGGAGGGCGGCAACCGGGTAGCATTCAGGAAAGACGGAACCCATTCAGGCAATCTGATTCTGGTAACAGGCTGTTCCGGAGGCATGGGGGCCTCAACGTTTGCGGCAGCATTAGCCAGAAAATATGCATCCAGGGGAAAGAAGACGATGTACCTGAACCTGGAAAAGACAGGAGGAAGTTCCGACTTCTTTTCTGGAAACGGTAATTACCGGTTTGAAGACGTGATCTTCGCCCTGAAGAGCCAAAGAGCGGATGTGATGCTGAAGATGGAGAGTACTGTACGGACAGACCGCAGCGGCGTCTGTTTTTTCGAACCATGCAGTACTGCCATGTATATGCTGGAACTGACCCAGGAGGATATTCTGAGGATCCTGGATGTGCTGGGAGGCAGTGGATACGATTATGTGGTTGTGGATATGAATTTTCAGCTGTCCGTGGAATTCGTGGAAATCATGAGCCGGATGCATAGGATCATTCTGGTGGAAGATGGCGGGGAAACAGCCAACAGCAAGTTTCAGAGGGCGATGGAAGCGCTGCTGATACTGGAAAAACAGACAAAGCTGAATGTGACCGGTTCTATGGCAGTGGTATATAACCGGTTCAGCAGCAGTAAATCCAGCAGTGAGATTCCGGGGCTGCGGATTCCGGTTCTGGGGAAGATTCCGCCCATCAAACATGCCCTGGTTCATGAGATTATTGATTATATGCTGGGGCAGCAGGAATTGTTTGAAACACTGTAAATATTACATAAAAAGGAAAAAGATATGAGTGATGAAGAACTGGAAAAACTAGTAGACAGCATTCACTACTATGTGACAGATAATCTGCCTCTGAGTACAATGAGTGACAGTGAACTGGAAGAACAGATCCGGCAGCTGGTAAACCAGAGGTGTGCCGGCTATGGATTTGTTTCCATGGAGCAGCGGGTATCTGCCTGCGAACAGGTATTTAGTGCTATTCGTGGCTTTGGGATTCTGGATCTGATCATGAAGGATGACAATATTACAGAAGTCATGATCAATGGACCCAAGGACATCTTTATTGAGAAAAAAGGAAAGCTGCAGCGTCTCAATAAAGAATTTGAGAATGAACGGCGCCTGGAGGACATTGTCCAGAAGATTGTAGGTATGGCAGGAAGGGAGGTCAATCAGGCCAATCCTATCGTAGATACCCGTCTGCCTGATGGCTCTCGTGTGAATGTAGTGCTGCCGCCTATATCTATGCATGGAGCTACCGTGACAATCCGTAAATTTTCCAAAACGCCTATGACTGTGGAGCAGCTGCTGCGCTATAAATCCATTACTCCGGAGGTTGCCCAGGTGCTGGAAGTGCTGGTAAAGGCAAAATATAATATTTTCATCTGTGGGGGTACAGGATCCGGGAAGACAACTTTTTTAAATGCTGTTTCCAATTTTATACCCAAGGACGAACGAATCATTACTATTGAGGACTCGGCAGAGCTGCAGATAGCGGGTGTGGAGAATCTGGTAAGTCTGGAAACCAGAAATGCCAATGCATCCGGAAGCGGTGAGATCACGATCCGCGACCTGATTAAATCTTCTCTGAGGATGCGTCCGGAACGGATTGTCGTGGGAGAGGTCCGTGGAGGAGAGGCTCTGGATATGCTTCAGGCCATGAATACGGGCCATGACGGTTCTTTGAGTACAGGTCATGCCAATTCCACAAAGGATATGTTGAGCCGTCTGGAAACTATGGTACTCCAGGGCGCAGCCGGTCTCCCTCTTGAGGCGATCCGGCAGCAGATTGCGTCAGCGCTGGATATTATCATTCATTTATCACGGTTAAGAGACAAGTCCAGAAAAACCATGGAGATTACCGAAGTGTGCGGATATGAACATGGGGAGATTCTTCTGAATCCGCTGTATCTGTTTGAGGAGGATGAAAACAGTACTTTAAGCAAGGTGTCTGGGACATTGAAACGGACCAGCAATAAGCTGCAAAATGATATGAAGCTGAAAATGATGGGATATTACGAAGAAATATAATGCCTGAAACAAGAAGAAATGATCCTGCATAAGGAGTACGGATAATGTTGGGAAAAGGAAAAAAGGGAACAGCCAAAGAATCAGGAAAGGTGAATAAACCTGAAAAACAGAAGGTCAAAAAGGAAAAACCGGTATATACTCCGATTCCAGGTATCATGGGAATAGGAGAAGATTACCATGTGTATGATATGACCATGATGGACCGGATGACGGCAGTCGGTATCGGCCTTCTGGCAGGGGTAGCTGTGGGATATGTGTTTTTCAACAGCTGGCTGGCCGCCGCAGCGGTGTCAGTGATTGCAGCCATATATCTGCAGAAGCCGTGGCAGGAGTATCTGAAAAAGAAACGGCTGAAAAAGCTGCTTCTGGAGTTTAAGGATCTGCTGGAAACACTGACTGCTTCCTATTCCGCAGGACAGACGACGGCGAAAGCGTTTTCAGATGCCATGAATGAGATGAGTGATCTGTTCGGGGAAGGGGCAGATATTGTCAATGAACTCAAAATGATCAATGTGGGGCTTCAGCACAACTATAATATTGAGGATCTGCTATTAAATTTTGCCCAGCGGAGCGGTCTGGATGATGTGGACAGCTTTGCCAATGTGTTCGAAGTCTGCAACCGGAAGGGCGGCAACTTAAAGCAGATTGTGGGAGAGACCCGCAGTGTGATCAACGACAAAATCGAGATCGAGATGGAGATCCAGACCATGGTGGCTGCCAGCAAAAATGAACTGAATATCATGATGGTCATGCCATTTATCATTATGCTGACTATGCGTGGGCTGGGAGACAGTATGACTGGGAACAGTATAGTCAATATCATTGTGAAGTTTGTGGCTCTGGGGATTTTTGTGGCGGCCTATGTGGTGGGAATCAGGCTGGTGGATATAAAGCTGTAGGGGGGAGAGAACATGATTAACTGGTTTCAGATCGGGATGATGACCTGCGCCACCCCGATGGTGCTGCTCTGGATCTTTTTGTATGCGAAATACAGAAATGTATTTCATGCCTATATCGATAATCTGTCACCAGATGAATATAAGATGCCGGAGCTGTTCTTTATCGGTATGGGATTTATGAATCAGATTCATTACAATCTGCACAGCCGGAAAGGGCGGGCCAGAATTAAGGAAATATCCGAGGTGAAGGGGAAAAAGTATGCAGAGTACTATTACTATGTGATTAAAGGAGCGACATTTACCTACATATTGACTCTGCTGCCGTTTGTCCTGGTGCTGGGAGCCTTGTCGGATAACGGGATGATGCTGGTGGTCGGTCTCTGTCTGGCAGTTCTGGTGGTGCGGTATCTGGAAAAGGATATCAATGACAAGCTGGAGGAGCGGAGAGAGGAACTGATGCTGGATCTTCCCCAGGTACTCAGCAAGATGGCCCTGCTGATTAATTCCGGAATGGTCATGCGGGAAGCCTGGGTGAAGGTATCACAGACCGGAGAGCGGGCTTTATACCAGGAGATGCGGACCGCATCCAGCGAAATGGCCAATGGGGCTTCGGATCTGGAAGCATTCCGGAATTTTGCAGACCGGTGTTCCGTGAAGTCAATCCGGAAGGTGACCTCTACCTTGGTGCAGAATATGCAGAAAGGCAACAAGGAGCTTTCTTACTTTCTTGAAGAGATGTCCAGGGAAATGTGGGAGGAGAAGAAGAATCTGGTGCGGCAGAAGGGGGAGACGGCAGGGACAAAGCTGCTGATACCTGTCGGAATGATTTTTGTAGGAATTCTGATCCTGATTATCGTCCCTATTTTCATAAATGGTTTTTGATGTATTGCAATGCTTTACATATATTTAATTTCATTTACGAGGAGGAAAGAATATGTTGGAGAACATGGAGACTATGCTGTTCATGGCAAAATTTAAATGGGATGCTTTTGTGGACAGGCTGATGCATGAGGAGAAGGGAGCAGCGGATATTGTAGCGATTATGGTTGTAATTGTAATCCTGCTGGCGGTTGCAGTGATCTTTAAGGAGCAGCTTTCAGCGCTTGTTGAATCCGTATTTAGTAAAGCGAATGACTGGGTGGAGGCCAATTAAATTCTTGACTTATTCCCCGGAGACCGGGCAAAAGTGTCCGGTTTTTGGGGATTTTCCAGGTTGAAATGGGACTATGGGCAGCGATATTTATCAGGAGAAGCTTATGTTGAAAAAATGGAAAGAAGAATCCGGTGTGATCATGGTGGAGGCATCTATCTATTTTCCTATCGTGATTTTCACCGTATTCGCCATGATCTATTTTGGCATGGTTAAATACCAGGAAAGTATTCTGACTTTCCAGGTGGAGAAGCTGGCTATGATGGGAGGGCGTCAGGTTGCCTATCAGGGATACGAAGTATTCGCTGGAGAGGATGATCTGATGTCCAGTTCGGTTGATTTTAAAAGCGGAAATGATTTTAGTTCGGGAATCCAGGAGTATTACTCCCGGCATTCGGAACATTTATATAATGAATGGCGGTTTGACTACAGTGCAGAGGCTGGAAGTCTGGAAAGTGAGCTGTCCCAGATGCTGTCCAGGCGTTCCTTTCTGACTGGCGTGGAGACTACGGTAGATGTGAGTATCAGCAACTATGTGATCGGAAAGAGTCTGACTGTGAAGGCAAGCTATGGGCTGAGAAGTCCAAAGCTGCTGGATTATGTGGGAGTACCTATGGATCTGACGCTGAAGAGCAATGCGACCCAGAGTGCATCCAACCCTACGGAGCTGGTGCGGAATATAGATCTGGCTACAGATCTGATTGATTTTCTGCTGAAGCGGTTTGGGGTTAAGGACCGGGTAGATTCTTTTCTGAAAAAGGTAGAAGATATCAAGGATAAGATTCTGTAAAGGGGAAAGTATGGAAAGGTTCACAAAGGAGATAAAGGGTTCGATTTCATTGTTTCTGTCCATGATCATTCTTTTGCTGGTGATACTGGAAGGGTTTCTGATTGATGGAAGCCGGGTGCTGGCCGGGAAGATGTTCCTGTCCAGTGCCGGTGATCTGGCATTGAATGCCGGCCTGACTTATTATGATGAGGCGCTGCGGGATATTTATGGACTGTTTGCGACCTGCAGTACGGAGGAAGAACTGACAGCTGCCCTGAAGGTCCATTTCCAGCAGACTCTGGGTGAGGCGGTTGGGAGCGCGGATGAAGGCTATGTGGACCAGCTGCTGGGGTATATTGATACGGCAATCCAGAGCGGCTGGGATGGAGAAGAGGCAGGAAAGCTTCTGAATCTGGCCACAGAAGATTTCACAGCCAGAGGTGTGGGGAACTCCACGCTGGCAGAAACCTATGTGATCCGGAACCAGATTCTGGAATATATGAAATACCGGGGACCAGCCAGTCTTGGGTATGGCATGATCGAGAAAATCTATGCATTCAAGGATCTGGACAAGCAGCAGAAGACCATAGAGGCCAAGCTGGACTATGAAGAGACCATGTCTGATGTCCAGGAAGCCTGCGAGAAGGCCTATGAAAGTATTGAGCCATATAACCAGCTGCTGGAGACCAGCCTGAAGCCGGAAACAGTGGAGGAAGAAAGCTATATTATTAACCGGAGTATGTATGAGGCGATTGTAGCAGTCTGGTGTTACAGTGTGGTGAAACGAGACCCGGAGATCGAGACAAACTGGCAGGTCAGGAAGAATACAAATAAGGGTGACCACAATGTACCGGCGGCGATCAGTGCCTGCAGGCTGATGCCATCTATGTCAGCTCTCTATGACCAGGTGGCGGCGGAGCTGGAGGAAGAGGCTTTCGATACTCATCCCAGTGCATCCATGAAGGCAGTGAAGATTATTCTCGGGTATAAAGAAGAATATGAAAATTACTGTAGACTATTCACTACCTGGAAGAATTATCTGGATTATTACACAGAAGAGATGGAAAGGCTGGAAGAGGAACTGGATAATCTGGATGATGATGAAGACGGTGATGATATCCAGGAAGAAATTGACGCTCTGGAGGAGGAAAAAGAGGATTATGAGGAACGGTATCTGGCCTGCGAGAAAGCCATCAACCAGTTTCGGGATGTCCTGAATCCAGTGAGAGCGATTCTGGAAGCGGATATTGACCAGAGGATGCAGACAGCAGCTGCTAAGATCAATAAGCTTGCAAGAGATGCGGAAGCTCTCCGGATGTTCGGCGAGGAAGGAAAGAACCGGCTGGACGATGTGCTGAATGTCATGGATAGTCTGGCAGGAAAGGGGCAGACCTGGCAGTCTGCCATAAACAATCTGTCCAGCGGGGAAGTCAAGACGTCCATGCAATCGGATTATAACAACAAATCCGAGATGCTGGACCGGGAAAAAATTCATATACTTCAGGAAAAACTGGCCAATGGTATCTCCTATGGGGAAATGTTAAAGACAGCAGCCCAGCAGACAAAGGCTGTGGATTACATCTTGTTTGAAGCAGAAAAGGATACCTATTATCCGTATATGAAAGCAAGGTTCGAGGGGACAGCCTATGGAAATGAAACGCTGCCATACAATGGAACCACCTACAATACCTTCAGTGCTGCTGCCTGGGTTGGGAATGCCAATCACACAGAAGCCCTGACAGACAGTGGATGTACGGTATATTTTAACAGCCCAAATGGAGAGAAAAAGGAAGGGCCGATTGTTAAGATGGATCTGGCTGTCTATACCAGCCAGATGGATGATTCGATCAGTGCAAGGACAGATGAGTTTTTCAAATATCTGGAACGGGTATGTCCAAAGAGTGAGGCGGAAAAAGCCGAGGCCGATAATGCTAAAGAGCAAAAGAAAAAGCTGTTGGAGGAGGCGAAGAAAATCAGTTTTTCACCGGACGAATCATTGCCTTCCCTTTCATCTGCCGGCGGAGAGGTATCCTCGCCAAACTTTGATGAGACAAATGGAGATGCAAACGACAAAGATGTCAGTAAGAATGCAAAAAACAACACAAAGGCATCCTCTGGTTTTCTGTCAGATGTAGGATCCCTGCTGGCCAAGGGGCGGGACAAGCTGTATATTTCAGAATATGCTACCCAGATGTTCAGTTATTATACAGTGGATAAACCGAAGGATTCTCAAGGCCATGGTCCGGCAGTAAAGGAAACGCTCAGTGGATACCCATTTACCAAAGAGCATAATCAGATGTACAAGGCAGAAGCGGAGTATATTCTTTGGGGAAATCCATCGGGAGATGCAGATGTACAGTATACGCTGACCACGATTTTCGGAATCCGGTTCCTGTTGAATTCCATTTATGCTTTTACAGGAGATCCGGAAATCCGGCAGATTTCCATGGCACTGGCTGTTTCCATTGCCGGATGGACAGGATTTGGTGTACCCCTGGTACAGAGTGTGATTATTATTGGATTTGCATTGGCAGAGACGGCGCTGGATCTGAAGGCCCTGAAGGATGGGGAGGATGTGCCTATTTACAAATCTACTTCCAGCTGGCAGATCAAGCCTTCTGCGCTTACCAAAGACGTGATTGGTCAGGCGATTAATGATGCGGGATCTGCTGCGAAAAATTTCATCTATGACCAGATGGACCAGCTTACCGAGTCTACAAAGGAGAATTTCCGGGCAAAGCTTACAGAGTTTTCTAATGAAACCGTATCCAATCTGGTGAGTACTGCTACGGCCACAGTGATGACACCAGTTCAGGAACGGCTGATTGGGATTGTCAATGTGGTATCGCCGGACAGTGGAAAAATCAGGACAGATATTCAGGAAGCTGTCAGCGGTGTGAAAAGTATGATAGCTTCTGAGCCGGATAGTATTGCAAAGACAATCAAGCTGGAGGCTGTAAGCCTTTTTGAGAGCCGGATGCTGGGAAAGATGGTTTCTGCAATACAGAGCGTACAGAACCAGGATGGTCTAAGCAATCAGGAGATTACAGAGAAGATCAACAGAGAGATGGAGGATTGCCGGAGAAATCTTGAAAATGCTCTTCAGTCCACAGCCCGTGAGCTGGTGGAAGCGGAATGTGCCCAGGTCAACAGTGCCCTGGATTCTGCCAATGAAGAGCTTCAGGAGAAGACCAGCGAGGCATTTGACAAGATGCTGATGCGGATTGACTGCGGTGTATCCTTTGCGGATTTGTCTCATGTGGATCTGGATGGCGGGAAAGGACGGACTTCAGGTTCCGCGGCGCTGACCATGAATTATAAGGAGTATTTGTGGCTGTTTATTGCAGTAAAAAGTATTCAGAATGAGGATGATATGCTGCAGCGGATCGGTACGCTTATTGAAGCGAATCTGTCCCAGTCGGAGACGAAGCCATCGCCCGGTTTTAAGATCAATAGCGCTTACACGTTTATTGAAATAGATGCGAATGTTGATATATCCACTACGTTTTTTGCACTTCCGGTGCCTCAGACCGGGGGAGGAAGCGTAACACTTGGACAGGATAAATATACCATTGGCTACCGTGGTGTACTGGGCTACTAGGAGGTGGTTGGATGCGTGGAAAAATGCGGACAGAAAAAGGGTCATTAACTGTGGAGGCGGCGATTGTCCTGGTGATTTTTATCTTTGGTTATGCGGCGATTGTCAGTGTAACAAGCTTTATCCGGGCGCAGATGATCATCCAGTACAGTATCAGTCAGGCAGCCAGAGAGATTTCCGCTTACTGTTATCTGGTCAGCAAGACGGGGATTATGGAAGACAGCGGCAGGGTGAATGCGGAGGCCGGAGAGTTCAAGAAAAGCACGGACAATGTGATTGATACGGTGGTGAAGCTGTATGACGCAGTGGATGAGGGAACAGAACATATCAGCAGTTCTGTGCAGGAGATTCCACAGCATAGTGATATGGAGTCTTTGATGAATTCCATGCAGACATCTGCAGATATCACTCAGGCGGAGTTTCAGAATATGGTGACAGCGGCCAATACAGTGGCAGAAACCGGAGGCGATTATTTCAGTGATCCCAAAGGAATTCTGAAAGGGCTTGGCGCTCTTGCCAAAGACGAGGTATTAAGTGCGGCCAAAAGCTATGTGATCGCTGCGCCGATCAGCAAGGCACTGGTAAAAAAACAGATTGATTTGTATGGGACGGACAGCCAGGGGCGGGATGTACTGGAGAAGCTTGGGGTTGTCGGAGGTATCAGCGGGCTGAACTTTGTGGGGAGCACCTTGTTTAATGACGGAAAGACAGTAACGGTCCAGGTTTCCTATACCATGAAAGTCCGGTATCCTATGTTCGATCAGAAAGAATTTCATTATATCCAGACAGCATCTACCAAGGCCTGGGGATCAGATACAGGGGGACGGCCATGGAGGGATTAGGCGCGTAACAGAGAAATCCTGCGCAGAGCGGAATAATTCTGGTTCTGGCTTGTCCGGATCAAGATGTGAAGAAGGAGAGAAGGATTATGAAGAAAGCAGTTATCATAAGCCTGCTTATAGCAGTATGTATAAGCGGCTGCGGCAAAAACGGTGAGAAAACAGACCAGGAGGCAGCAGGCCAGACAGTGGCGGCGGATGCTGGAATTTCCACGTACCGGACTGACACAAAAGCCGGGGCCGCGAGCCAGGAGATAACGGAGGTCATAACTGACAACTCAGGAACTGGTGCAGAGTTTCAGGCGCATTTTAATGAAATCACAGTGGAAGGAACCGTCATTTCGATTCCGATCTCATGTAAAGAACTGGAAACTCTGGGATTTGAAAGGAATTTTGCCCAGAAGGAGACGGTTGGAAAAGGTTCATCTGTTACGGGATACAGCAGCTGGAAGACGGAGAATACCAGTTCTTTTGGGATGGATTACCGGTTTAAGGGGACAGAAGACAGCAGGCCCCTGGAGGACTGTGACGTGGTTTCGTTTCTCTGGGACGTGGATGCGGCTAAGGATGTAGAGGTTGTCTTCTATGGCGGGATTCATAAAGACTCCACCCGGGAAGAGGTGGCTGCCCTGCTGAACGAAGTGTATGCCGATGAAACGGGAGCACAGTATTCTACGGAACTGGATGAAAAAGGATACTCCAGGCTGTCGGTCTATTTTGATAAGGACCAGATGGTTATGGTGGAGTTATACAACTGTGCAGATTATGTAGAATAGGCGGAATACATATGACAGAGATGATTTGTGCCGGGGCTGGTCTGGCGGCTGGAATTGTGCTGGGGCGTAAGCAGCTGCGGCGGTGGAAAATCGCGAACAAAAGAAATCAGGCCCTTTTGACAATCGGGACAATCATTGTCTTCCTGGCAGGCGGATATCTGATGAAGCTTTATGGCTATCATATATTGAAGATAATCCGGTACTGGGGACTGATGTATGCGCTTTTGCTGCTTGCGCTTCTGGATTCAGAGAAAAAGGTGATTCCTAACCGGGCGCTCCTGGTCTTACTGGGAATCCGTACTGTTCTGATGGTTGGAGAATGCATCTGTTTTCCGCAGCTTTGTATGGAGATTGTTATGTCTGCGGCGCTGGGAATGGCAGGCGGCGGGCTGTTGTTTTTGCTGGCCGGTCTGCTGGCGGGCAGAGGAATCGGTATGGGCGATGTGAAGCTGATTGGAATCATGGGATATTTTGCAGGCTTCCAGGTGCTGATGAGTGATCTGATCATTACATTAACCCTGACTGTACTGGCAGGCCTTACAGCTTTGGTGTTAAAAAAGGCATCTCTCCGGTCAGAGCTTCCCTTTGCACCATTTGCGGCAGTGGGGACGATGATCACGATACTGATGGGATTTTGAGTGAAAATGCAAAGGAGTAAGACATGAGACGGGCAGTGTTATTGGGTATGATCGGTGTCTGCGTACTGGGATGGTGTGTGACAGCCAGGGCATTGATCGAGAAGCCGGCAGCTTATCAGCAGCTTCTGGCAGAAGCTGAACAATATGAGGCAGATAAGATTTATGTGAGGGCTATAGAGACTTACAAGGAGGCACTGGCGTATAATCCGGATTCTGTCAATATTCAGGCCAGGATAGCGACGGATTACCTGGCTTTAGGGGATGAGGCATCCTTTATCAACCGGTGCAATTCCATCAATGAATCGAAGAAATATCCGGTCTCCGTAGTGACGTTGCTGGCTGACTATTATATGGAAAACAACCGGAATGAGAAAGCTATTGAGCTGCTTTCCAACGCATTAAAACAGCACAAAGACAATCAGGAGTTAAAGGAGCGTTTTGAAAGGCTGCGGTATACCTATAAAGAGATATATGTTTCTTATGATGAGATTTTTCCCTTCCGGAATGACAGTGCTGTCTATGTGGAGGAAAATGCCTATGGGCTTTTAAACATAGCGGGAAAAGTGACCATCCGGAATCATAACGACTGGAACGGGGTACTTTCTATAGACCGGAAATCCGTTCCTGTATACAGGGATGGTGAATTCTATTTTTCTGATGAAAACGGATACAGGATTGAGGTTCCTGTGAAAGGGCAGAAGATAGAAGAGCTTGGCATTCTCTGTAATGGAATGGCTCCGGCAAAAATCAATGGAAAGTATGGATATGTGGATGGAACCTTCCGGGAACTGTCTTCCTTTGGATGGGACGGGGCGACTGTCATTCAGAATGGGTTCGGAGCTGTAAAACAAGGGGAAAAATGGGCTCTGATTAACAGCTCCTTTGAACTTGTTACAGACTTTATCTATGATGATGTAAAGCGGGATATGTATAATTACTGTTCCATATCTGACCGTGCATTTGTGAAAGTGCAGAACGGATATCAAATGGTCAATGGGAAGGGTGATGCGATTGGGGAAGGTGGTTATGAGGATGCGGTTCCTTTTGTTACCGAGGAACCGGCCCCTGTTTTAAAAAACGGAAAATGGGGATTTGTGGATCTGGATGGCAACATCGTGATTGAACCCCAGTATGAGAATGCAGGAGCCTTCAGCGGGGGGCTGGCACCAGTGCAGACCGGCGGAGGCTGGGGCTATATCACAACAGATAATCAGCTGGTGATTGCGGCAGACTTTACAGAAGCCAGGAGTTTCTATAAGGGAGTTGCACCTGTAAAGAATGGAAACAGCTGGACCTTGATACAGCTCAATGTAAAAAAATAAAAGAATGAAGGCGTTTTGTTTACAAAAATATTTAGGAAGACGAAAGGAGCGATACAAAGCATGAGCGGTTTTACATATGAAAATCAAGGATCAGAGACAATGCTGGTGTATCATCTTGGGCAGGATGAACATCTGGATTCCTTTGCTAAGGGAATGCTGCAGGAAAATGAGATGGAAGGGATTCTGCGGCCGTCCTTTACCAGAAGGGATACGGAGCAGTACCTGAAATTTCCTGTAACATCTAAAATTCCGCTAAAGGATTTTTTGCAGGGGGAGATGGAGAAAAGGACCGTATTGAAATTGTGTCTCTCCGTAGTAGGAGCAGTACAGGAAATTGAAGAATATATGCTGGATCCAGACAAGCTTCTGCTGGATTCCGAGTATGTTTTTGTAGATATCCGCAAGAAAGAGGCCGGACTTGTGTATCTTCCGGTAGACGAGTTTTCTGTGAATCTTCCGGTAAGAGAATATCTGCTGGGAATGCTCTCACATATGCAGTATCAGATCAGCGAGGATGTTTCTTATGTGGCGAAATTGATTCATTTTCTTAACCAGACAAAGCGCTGGAGCTTTGAGGATTTGAAACGGCATATCCGGGGGCTTATGGAAGAGCCGGAAACAGAAAAAGGAATGAGTCCGGTCAGGCAGCAGCGGGAAGAATGGAACATGCAAAAGAGCGACAGAGATAATGTTTCGGGATCTTTGGGGAGTTATGGTCAGGAAGGGGCTGGTTTTCAGCAAATAACGGCTTGCCAGACTGGAAGAGGGCAGGAGACAGCAGGAGGTGCTGGAAATATAGTACCGGGAATACCGGGAAATCCTGTATATCCTCAGGCAAACTTCAATCCCATTGCCGAGGATCTGAATATGCCGGAAAAGAAAGGGTTATTTGGCGGAAAAAAGAAGAAGGAACCAAAGAAACCAAAGCCGGAAAAAAAGCATGTTCTGCCATTTTCCGGGGTTGAGGTTCCGGGAGGAAAGGTGGTATCCGGGGCGATGCCCAAAACAGGAATTCCATCTATGGATATACCAGGGACAGCTGCCCCGGAAATGGGCATACCAGGGATGGCAGCTCCCCCTATGGATATACCAGGAATGAGAATGCCCCAGACCGGCAGCCAGGGGAAGGGAATACCTGACATACATATGTCGGGAGACCAGCAGCCGGAAGTGATTTTGAATGTAGATGAGGAAGGCAGATTTCTGGCACAGCAGGAGCTGGTGGAAGAAAAGAAAAAGGGCGGTCTGTTCTCATTTGGAAAGAAGAAAAAAGAACGTGTGGCCCCGGAAGCTGCGGCAGGTCTGGATATGCCGTCAACAGGAGTCCCGGATCCAGGAGCAAAATCACCAGTCAGGGTCCCGGGCGGAGCTGGACTCCAGACTGTTTTGGGAGCCGGTAATACTGGTTTTCAGCCGGTACAAAGGCAGGATAATATGGCATTTTCATCGTCCCGCGAATCTGGCCAGTCAGATTCATGGGCAGGAAGGGGAATGGAGCAGCCTTACCAGCAGGTGGGCAAAGGCGCCACAATTTATATGGGGCACGGAAACAGCGATGACGAAAACAGGACTGTCATAATGGGCGGCGGGAAGGATTATGGTTCAACCATGATTCTTGGTTCAGGTAAAAGCCAGTCAGGAGCAGTATCCCATCATGTTGTGAAGCTGATCCGGCGGAGAACCGGACAGAGTATGGTGATTAACAAGGATGTGTTCCGGATTGGCAGTGAAGCAGGCTTTGTGGATTTTTATATTGGTGATAATCCGGCGATCGGCTCCTGCCATGCGGACATTTATGAAGATAATGGGGCTTACTATATCATGGACCGGAATTCGGTGAACCATACCAGCGTCAACCGGATCATGGCCCAGCCAATGCAGGCGGTACAGTTGTCAAACGGAGCCATCATTACTCTGGCAGATGAAGATTTTGATTTTATTATCAGTTAAAGAGGATTCTTATGCGGTATATTTATTCTTGTCAGACAGATGTGGGAGCAGTGCGGGAGAATAATCAGGATTCCCTGGTAGTCAAAAGCCTGAATCTTGGAAAGCATATGGTGGTCTTTGCGGCTGTGTGTGATGGCGTAGGGGGCCTGAGCCATGGAGAGAGAGCCAGCAGAACATCTGTGGAAATGTTATCTTCCTGGTTTGACTATGAGCTGCCCCAGATTCTGGAACAGTCTCCGGCTGAGCCGGTTCTCCGCTACCGTTTCCGGCAGCTTCTCTCAGAGATTAACCGGGAAATCTATAACGGTAATTTAAGAAGCGGTGTTTCCAGCGCAACAACACTGACAGCTCTGCTTTTGTGGGATTACCACTATCTGGCAGGTCATGTGGGGGACAGCCGGATCTATAAGATTGATTATGATGTACAGCAGCTAACCAGGGATCATTCCTGGGTGGCTCAGGAAGTGGCAATGGGGCGGATGACAGCACACCAGGCGGCTATAGATACAAGGCAGAATATTATTCTCAAATGTATGGGAGCGGAACCGGAGGTGGAGCCGGATGTGTTTGAGGGACGGATAAGGGAAAAAACCGTATTTGTATTATGCACAGATGGCTTCTGGCATCATGTGGATGCCAGGGAGTGGATCAGGCAGTTTTCTCCCGCGGTTATAAAGGAGGAAAAGCATCTGGCAGAGAATCTGTACTTTATGGCAGAACAGGTTAAGCAAAGGGGAGAGAGCGATAACATTACAGCTATTGCAATTGATGTATTCTGATATGTAATTCCAAATATGCTAAAAGATGCGAAAAGAGGGTTTATGGAATACTATGTTTTGAGTCAGACAGGAGGCAGGGAGATCAACGAAGACTGTGCCGGAGTAGCTGAAACAGACCAGGGCTTCTGCTGTATTCTGGCAGATGGGCTGGGAGGCCATGATCATGGCGAGGTAGCCTCCGCGCTTGTAACCGATCTTGGAACAACTCTGTTCCAGGAAACATGCCAAGCGGGAACCGTCCGCTTACAAGATTATCTGGAACAGTGTTTTCAGAAAGGCCAGGAGGAACTGGTTGCCCTGCAAAAAGAAAAAGAAAGCGAAATGAAGACCACTTTGGTGGTGCTGGCGGCGTTTGGGAACCAGATTCAGTGGGGGCATGTGGGTGATTCCAGGCTGTACCAGTTCCGGAATGGAAGGCTGGTCAGACGGACGCTGGATCACAGTGTTCCCCAGATGCTGGTAATGACTGGAGAAATCCGGGAACGGGATATCCGGGGACATGAAGACAGGAACCGTCTCCTGCGGGTAATGGGGGCTGATGAAAAACGTTTGCGGTACGAGCTGTCGGAGCCGGAAGTGTGGGATGAGCACCAGGCGTATCTTTTGTGTACTGATGGTTTTTGGGAACTGATCGAGGAAAAACAGATGGTACAGGCACTGAACGTGTCCGAAACACCCAGACAATGGCTGGAGCATATGGAGCAGGAGGTTCTAAAGAACGGACAAGGGAAGAACATGGATAACTATACTGCTGTGGGAATCTTTCTGGGAACAGAGGTAAGGCGTAAGAAATTTTTTGGTTTATTTTAAACCAGAGATGACAGACATGATCTGGTTCTTTTGCAGTCCCCAGGGGAACCATAAAGATATTTACGAAATATATGCAGAAACAAGGCGAAAGGAATGAGTAGCGGCATGAAGATACGCTGTATGAATTGCATGAAAGAATATGATGACAGTCAGTCTGGCTGCCCGGAGTGTGGATTTGTAAGGGGAACGCTGCCCAAAGAAATCTACCATCTGTATCCGGAGGTTGTTCTTGCAGACAGGTATGTGATTGGTACAGTGGTTGCATATGGGGGATTTGGGATTCTGTACAGGGCCTGGGACCGGAAGCTGGAGGTCATGGTGGCGATCAAGGAATATTTTCCCTCCAGCTATGTAAACCGGAATCCAGGAGAAACAGAAATATTTATCTATACCAGCAAGAAGCAGGGAGAATTTCAGGAAGGTCTGGAAAGCTTTCTGGCGGAGGCACGCAATACGGCCAGATTCAGCAAATATCCCAATATCGTAAATGTATACGATTATTTTAAAGAGAACGGGACGGCCTACATGGTCATGGAGTACATGGATGGGGTTACCCTGAAGCAGCGGACGAAGGAACAGGGAGGAACTCTGCCATGGGAGCAGGCTGTGGAGATACTTGCGGGAATCTGCGAAAATCTCCAGGTGGTGCACGAAGCAGGAATCCTGCATAGGGATATCAGCCCGGATAATATCATGCTGTGTCAGGACGGCAGTGTGAAACTTTTTGATTTCGGAGCAGCCCGGTTCTCGGATATGGAGCGGGACGTGACCCGGACCATTATCTTAAAGATCGGCTTTGCCCCGCCGGAACAGTACCGGGCAAAGAGCAGACAAGGGCCCTGGACCGACGTGTATGCACTGGGAGCTACCTTGTACAGAACAATCACGGGAGTACTGCCGGACGAGTCGGTAAACCGTCAGGAGGCAGTCCTGAAAGAAGGAAAGGATACCTTAAAGCCGCCCAAAGAACTGGTTCCGGATCTTCCGGAATATCTGAATACAGCCATCTGTAAAGCCATGGCAATTCAGCAGGAGCTCCGGTTTAAAGACGTACTGCAGCTTCGGGACGCGCTCTTGAACAAAAAGCAATATATCCAGATCGAAAAAGAACTGGAGCTTAGGAAGAGAAGACGTAAGCTGGGAATTGCAGTCCTTGCAGTCCTGCTGGCTGGCGGAGCGGCAGGATGCTGGACTTACTACCGCGGCCGTCAGATGGAGACAACCCTGCAGGGTGCAGAGGTAAGCATCTGGGCACCTGTGCACAGTGGAATGGATGAGGAAAGCCAGAAACAGATTCTGGAAAATATGGCATCAGAATTCTGTTCCGATTACCCGGGGGTTACCGTGGATATTACATGCATCCCGGAAGGGGAATACATAGGGCGGCTGACACAAGCAGCCGGAACCGGCGGATTTCCCACATTATATGAATGTCCACCAGATATGGAATTTTCAGGGCATCAGGAAGAACTCGGGGAGATTCTGGAACTGATTCAGGGCACAGATTATTATTTCCTGGATCAGGAGCATCTGGGAGAGACGGTATATCAGATTCCGCTTGGTATGCACTGGCCGGTGGTATACATGAATTCGCTGCTTTGGGAGGCAGATACAGAACCGGCAGGCCAGAATGATGAGGCAGGTTTTCTGGATGGAAACAGTCTGCTTCTGGTTTCCGGTACAGACTGCTATGGAACTGTACAAGAGGAGCTTCCGGGTATTTATGCAGTGAAGCCGCTGAATAGGGATCCCATTACTGTGGAATATACCTGGATGTGGTCCGTGGATGCGGCCGCCAGCAAGAATGACCGGGATGCAGCCAGACGTATCCTGTATTATTTTCTTGGAGAGACAGCACAGGACATTCTGCATGTACAGAATGAGGGAAGCCTCCCGCTGAATAGAAATGAAATGGATGCTTATCTGGAAATTAATCAGGAATTTTCTTTTTTAAAGGAGCAGATCGATGCGGAGATTTCCGTCGAATTTGTTCGTGGCAGTCAGTATCAGGAAAGGCTGGATGAGGACTATCTGACGCTGATTGAGGATGACCAGGCCATGGAAGCTCTGGATGAGTGATGGGAGAGGAGTATGAAGAATGGCAGAACTATGTATGGGATGTATGGAGAAACTGGAGGACTCAGAAACCATATGTCCCCATTGTGGCTATGAGAAGGGAACCCCTCCGCTGGAAGCATATCATATTACACCGGAAACTGTTTTGAAAGAACGGTATGTTATTGGAAGAGTCATTGGATTTGGCGGTTTTGGAGTTACTTATCTGGCCTATGACACAGTGCTGGAGAAGCGGATTGCCATAAAGGAATATCTGCCAGGAGAATTTGCCACCCGGATGCCAGGGCAGCTGAAGGTTACAATCTATTCCGGTGACAAGGAAGAGCAGTTCCTGACTGGACGGGAGAAATTCATTGACGAGGCGGTCAGACTGGCCAAATTTCAGCATGTGCCGGAAGTCGTACATGTCTATGACTGTTTTGAGGATAACCAGACTGCTTATATTGTGATGGAATATCTGGAAGGGGAGACCCTGAAGGGCCGGCTGGAGCGGGAAGGAAAGATGAGCGTTGAACAGGCAATGCCCATTATTTTTGATGTGCTTCATGCACTGGAGGCAGTGCATGAGGAAAATATCCTGCATAGGGATATTGCGCCTGATAATATTTTTATCACAAAAGAAGGTCAGGTAAAACTGCTGGATTTTGGTGCCGCACGTTTTGCGACAACCACCCACAGCCGCAGCCTGACGGTACTGATTAAGCCGGGGTATGCGCCGGAGGAACAGTACCGCAGCCGGGGGGATCAGGGAACCTGGACAGATGTGTATGCGGTAGCTGCTACTTTTTACCGGATGATTACCGGAATTGTCCCGGAGGATGCCCTGGAGCGGTCTGTAAAGGATACAGTCAGAGAACCGTCCAGGCTGGGGGTGAAGATCGGGCCCAATACGGAAGCGGCTCTTATGAATGCCCTGAATGTGAAAATTGACGGACGTACCCAGACGGCAAAACAGTTCGAGGATGAGCTGATGTCCAATGTGGTGAAACGTGTAGTAGTGAAAAGGCAGCAGGTGGATGTGGGAAAATGGCCTTTATGGGTGAAGATCGCTGCTGCCGCCGGTGGACTTGGTATTGCGGTGTTTGCAGGTCTGGTGATGACAGGGGTGATTCATTTTGATGTGGCACAGTGGGGTGGCAACGCGCTGCCGGATGGCAAAACCAGAGTCCCTAATGTTGTCAATGAAGAGATGGAAACAGCAGTCTGGCGGGGTGAACAGGCAAAGCTGTCGGTGCAGGTTTATGACAAGCAGTACAGCAATGAAATTCCCAGAGACCGGGTATTGTCCCAGGATATAAAAGGCGGCACTGTGGTGGATGTGGATGGAATTCTGGGAATTGTTATCAGTGCAGGTATTGAGAAAACCCATGTACCCAATGTGATCGGAATGGAATCAGACAGTGGTATCCAAAAACTGAAGGATGCGGGACTTGTGGTATCTTTCAGGGAGGAGGAATACAGGGCCGCACCGGGAACCATTGGCTGGCAGAGTCTGGATGCGGACATGGAAACAGATACAGGGACCCGGATTGAGGTGATTGTCTCCCAGGGAATTTCCGGCGGGGATTCGTCAAAGGCAGAAACCGTGGATGACGTGGTCGGAATAGAGTATGAGACGGCGGCAGACCAGATGCTGGAGAAATATCTGTATCTGGTAAATGTAGGAGCCGTATACAGTGACGAGATTCCGGCTGGGTGTATTATCAGCCAGGAACCGGAGGCTGGAAGCAGATTAAACCAGAATTCCAATATCCAGGTGGTGTTAAGCCTTGGAAGAGAATTGATGAATGTGCCGGATGTCCAGTATAAGTCACAAGAAGAGGCAGAAGAGATGCTCAGAAATAATGGCCTGGTGGCTGAAATTCGTCAGGAAAGCAGTACAACTGTGGCAGCAGGTAATGTGATCCGTCAGGATATTGAAGCGGGAACAAAACTGGAGAAGGGGGAGACAGTAGCTATTTATATCAGTACAGGAGCACCTGCACGAAGACAGAACAATAATGGGGGACGGGAAAATCTCAACCAGGGAGCAGGTCAGACTTCTCCGCCAGCCCAGACCCAGGCAGCCCCGCCCCAGACCCAGGCAGCTCCGCCCCAGACCCAGGCACCACCGCCCCAGACCCAGGCTCCGGCGGCGGATCCGGCCAGAAATCCGGCGTTTGATCTGTTAAATTAAGAGTATCAAATGTAACAGCCTTATGGCTTGCTACTAAACAATGAATAATCACATTATGGAGGGAAAAATGATGAAGAGAAAAGAGCGTAGAAAGAGAGCAGCAATATGGATGTCCGCAGCAGTATTGACTGTCATGGGAACCGTGCCTGCTTTTGGAGCAGGATGGGAGCAGGATGACCAGGGACACCGGTATGTATTTGACAGCGGCGCAGCAGCAAGAAACCAGATGGTGGAAATTGACGGCGTAAAATATGGGTTTGATGGTGCAGGTTATATGGCAAAGGGCTGGTACAGCCAGGACAGCAGCTGGTATTATTTTAATCCGGAATCAGGGGCCCAGATGACCGGATGGCTGCAGGTGGATGGAAAATGGTATTATCTGGATCCGGGAAAAGAGGGAGCTATGCATAAATCCTGGCTGAAGCTGGGCAATAACCGGTACTACCTTGATGAAAGCGGGGCAATGAAGATTGGCGCTTTTACGGTTGATGGATTTTATTATTTTGCAGAACAAGATGGGAGTTTAAGAAGAAATGTTATCGAAAAGGAAAATGGTATTACGATTCGTTATGATGATGACGGAAAGGAATGGTACAAAAATGAGGAAAGCGCAGTAAACAGCCAGAACGGAGGAGAATCCTGGCTGCCGCTTCTGGAGGACAGTCAGCTTCGGACCCAGCGGCAGGATATCCAGATGAGTAATGCTGATTACATTAGTGAAGTAAAAAGTGATCTTTACGAGGAATTCAAACAAGATGTAAGCAGGAGCAATAAGGCGACTGCAAGAGAAAGAAGCATCGAAAAATGGAAGGATAAGGCGACCAGAAAGCTGGCTGGTCTGTTTGTACCTCAGGAGGAAATTGATACCTATCTGCAGCAGGTAATAGATGCCTGCTATGATGGGGATTATGGAACCTGGGAATATGAGTATCAGGAAAATGGGACAACCTGGACGTATACTTATTACGGAAGCTCGTATGATCAGGATGATGAGGAAGATTATGGTGAAGATTATGATGACTATGACTGGGATGAGTAAGACTGAGACCGCATAAGGGTATTGCCATCTCTTCTGGCAGTTGGGATCTCTGTTCAGAGGCATCTGAACAGTAACACCTGTTACGCTGTATCAGGAGAATCCTGGTCAGTCTGGTTGACAATCCATCTATTCACTGTTATACTGAACATGCTCATCGGAGGGCTTATAATCGCATTATAAAGCCGGATAAGATGTTGGGGGCGCCCGATATTTTGTCCGGCTTTTTGGTGTTCCGGTATGCATAAGTGACGAGGGGTGCCTGCGGTGTCCCGCCAGCTGTGACGTACAGCTGGCAGAAAGCAGTTTTCAGACGCTGTGGCGTACAGCTGGCAGAACGCAATGTTCAGACACGTTCTGGCATTTCAAAATCAGGAGGAAATAGTGATTATGAACAAGACACAGAATTTTACAGAAGGAAAGATCCTGGCGCCGCTGGTCCAGTTCGCTCTGCCGGTTCTGCTGGCTCTTTTTCTGCAGGCCATGTATGGGGCGGTGGATCTTCTGGTGGTGGGCCAGTTCGGGGAGGCTACAGACGTGTCCGCGGTATCCACCGGCAGCCAGATCCTGCATTCGGTCACTGTGGTGATCACGGGGCTGGCTATGGGAATCACGATCCTTACGGGCCAGCGGATCGGAGAGAAAAGGCCGGAGGAGGCAGGGCGGACCATTGGGGCAGGCATCTGCCTGTTTTTCCTGGTGGCGGCTGTGCTGACAGTGACCATGGTGGCCTGGGCAGGCGGCATATCCCGGATCATGCAGGCGCCTGAGGAGGCCTTTGACCAGACGGTAGCCTATGTGCGGATCTGCTCGGCAGGTACCGTTTTTATCGTGGCCTATAACGTGCTGGGAAGCATCTTCCGGGGAATCGGAGATTCGAAAATGCCTCTGATCACTGTTGCCATTGCCTGCGTGCTGAATATCGGCTGTGATCTTCTGTTTGTATCCGGCTTTCATATGGGAGCCGCCGGAGCGGCCCTGGCTACAGTACTGGCCCAGGCGGTCAGCGTGGTGCTGTCCTTCATGATCATCAGGAGAAGAGAGCTTCCCTTTAAGCTGTCCCGGCAGGATGTCCGCTTCGACCGGATGATCATAAGAAAGATATTGTCCCTTGGAACGCCGGTGGCCTTTCAGGATCTGCTGGTAAGCATTTCCTTTCTGGTGATCATTGCCATCGTCAATTCCATGGGGGTGATTGCGTCCGCAGGTGTGGGGGTGGCGGAGAAGCTGTGCGCCTTCGTCATGCTGGTGCCCTCTGCCTATATGCAGTCCATGTCTGCTTTCGTGGCCCAGAACATAGGGGCAAAGCGCCATGACCGTGCCAGGAAAGCACTGTTCTATGGAATCGGAACCTCCGTTATAGTGGGCTTCCTCATGTTCTATGTATCCTTCTTCCACGGAGCCTGGATGGCCGGTCTCTTCGCCAGGGACCGGCAGGTGATCCTGGCAGCAGCAGATTATCTGCGGGCTTATGCCATTGACTGTATCCTGACCTCGTTTTTGTTCTGTTTTATGGGGTACTTCAATGGCGGCGGCAAGACTCTGTTTGTCATGGGCCAGGGAATCCTGGGAGCCTTCTGTATCAGGATCCCGGTAGCCTACCTGGTAAGCAGTATCCCAGGAGTCTCCTTATTCTATATCGGGCTGGCTACCCCGGCCTCTACGGTAGTGCAGATTCTTCTTTGTATCTGGTATTACCAGAAAACCAGTGCGCCATCCGGCCAGTAACCGAACTGCCAACACCGGATAATTGTCAGTCTGCAAGGCGGAGGAAGGAGGCGATGCGGTGGCATCGTTGATTGACGACAATGCGGCCTCCCTGGCGGACCTTCAAAATAACAATAACTGTAATTCTCCTAACACCGTTCAATATATTGGATCGCCACGCACCGGGGGCCGCCCTGGGCCACGAATACGGGACTCAGCTCCAGCATCCGGATCTCCAGATCCTCAAATACCTTTTCAAACATCTTGCGGATGGTGCCGGCATCTTCCGGGGCATCGGCATGGGCGATGTAGAGAATATGGTCTTTTCCGATGCTTTTCTTTTTCAGATGTTCCACAATGCCATTCACGGCCGAAGACATGGTCCGCTTCACCAGAAACTTGTCCAGGCGCGTCCCGTCTACAGTCAGCTTCATCACCGGCTTCAGCTTCAGGGCTGAGCCGATGGCGGCGGCTACGGGGGTCAGCCGCCCGCCCCGCTTCAAAAAGGAGAAATCCTGGGGGATGAGAAATGACTCTGTCCGTTCTGCTGCATTACGCAGCCATGCCAGGATCTCCTGGGCGTTTCCGCCCTCCTCCTTCATTCTCTGGGCCATCTCCACCAGATACCGGTGGGGGCCACACAGAGTCCGGCTGTTGAAGACGGTGATCCGGTCCTTGTGCGCTACCATCTCCCTGGCACTGCAGGCGCTCTGATAGGTTCCCGAAAGGCCGTCGGCCATGGAGATATTGATGATATCCGTGTCAGGGTAAGACTGGAATACATCCACCACATCCCCGATGGACGGCTGGGAGGACAAGGGCATCTGTCCTGCCTTGATGCGCTGGTAAAACTCCTCCATGTCAACCTGCAGATCCCGTCCTTCCATGTCTCCGATCTGAATATTCAGGGGAACGGCCTCGAATCCTGCCTGCTTCGCTTCCTTCTCTGTATACAACACAGAAGAATCTGTAATCACCTGAACCATAATAAGTACCCTCCAAATGTTTTATCCATTATGTGGTTTTTAAAACTACTTATTATAGTTTGCAATACATGACGATATTTGTCAATAAAAAGTTCGTTAAATATAATCTGAACTGTTACACGAAGGTAACAGTTCAGACAGGTCTGCGCACTCGCTGCGCTGACCGTGCGAAAACGTAGTGGCCGGAGGGCATCTGCCTCATCGCGTAGCGATTCTCATGGGCAGATGCCGTAACAGTTCAGGGAGTATCTGAACTGCTACACACGAAGATTCCAGTGGTGCCGTTTCTATTTAAGGATCCTGCTTGACAAAGGCCGTCAGGTATTGCAAACTATAATCAGCATTTTCGCAGGAGGAGCATAGAATATGAAATACGATTTTACAACCATCATTGACCGGAAGGGCCTGGATGCCATGGCGGTGGACAGCCTGGGAAAGAATCCGGGCTTTGCCCCGGATGCGCCCAGGGAAGGATTTGACATTATTCCCATGTGGGTGGCAGACATGAATTTTCCTACAGTGCCCACCATTCCCGAGACTATCATGGAGCGGACGAAGCATGCAGCTTATGGATATTTTGCGCCCCGGCAGGAGTACTATGACGGGATTATCCGGTGGCATCAGGTGCGCAATGGAGTGGAGGGGCTGACAGAAGCATGCATCGGATATGAGAACGGCGTCCTGGGCGGTGTGATCAGCGCCCTCAATGTATTCTGTTCACGGGGAGACAATGTCCTGGTACATAAGCCTACCTACATCGGCTTTACAAATTCTCTTAAGAATAACGGCTACCGGATCGTCCATTCAGATCTGGTGAAGGATGTAAATGGTGTATGGCGCATGGACTATGAGGACATGGAGAGGAAGCTTTCCAAGGAGAAGATTCATGCGGCCATCTTCTGTTCCCCCCACAATCCCTGCGGGCGCGTGTGGGAGCGTTGGGAGATAGAGAAGGCCATGGAGCTGTACAAAAAATACGATGTGATGGTGGTATCTGATGAGATCTGGTCGGACATCCTTACAACTGGCCATAAACATATTCCCACCCAGAGTGTTTCGGAGGATGCCAGAATGCGCACGGTGGCATTGTACGCGCCTTCCAAGACCTTCAATCTGGCCGGACTGGTGGGAAGCTATCATATCATATACAACTCCTGTATCCGGGACCGGGTCCGCAAGGAATCCTCCTTGTCCCATTACAACAGCATGAATATGCTGGCTATGTACGGGCTGATCGGTGCCTACAGGCCGGAGGGCTATGAGTGGGTGGACGAGCTTTGTCAGGTGATCACCGGGAATATTGATTATGCCTGCGATTATATCCGGGAGCATTTTGACGGGGTGGAGGTGTCCAGGCCGGACGGAACCTATATGCTGTTTCTGGACTGTACTCGGTGGTGTGAGACACACGGGAGGAGTATCGGGGAAGTCCAGAAGGCGGGCTGGGATGTGGGGGTGGCATGGCAGGATGGCCGGATGTTCCATGGGCCCTGCCATATCCGCATGAATCTGGCCCTGCCTTTGAGCCGGGTGAAGGAGGCGTTTGAACGGCTGGACCGGTATGTCTTCCATGTTTAAGGAGATAGGGAAGGCCGCCTGGGGCAGGAGAACAGCCGGACAGCCCATATCCGTTCCTTCTGCTCTTTTTTGCTTCAGGCTCGTAGCTGCTCCCACAGCAGATTGAAGTATCTGGAGAATTCCGGTGCATTGCGGCGGCTTAAGGGAGAGTCATACTCCGGGGGGAATTCCACTTCAAAGGAGTATTTGATGTGTCCTGGACGGGCGGAGAGCACCAGGATCCGGTCTGCGATACTGATGGCTTCCGACAGGTCGTGGGTGATCAGGATGGCGGTCTTGTGGGTGCTGCGGATGATGCTGCTGATATCATCGCTGACAGACAGCCGGGTCTGGTAGTCCAGGGCAGAGAAGGGCTCATCTAAGAGCAGCAAATCCGGCTCTAAGGCCAGGGTGCGGATCAGGGCGGCCCGCTGGCGCATGCCGCCGGAAAGCTCAGAGGGGCGTGCATTTTCAAAACCGCCAAGGCCATAGGTTTTCAGCATATGTCTCAGGTTTTCCTCTGCCTGGGGGGTCAGCTTGTTCTGGATCTCCAGCCCCAGGGCGACATTTTTATAAATGGTTCTCCACTCAAACAGATGGTCCTTCTGGAGCATATAGCCGATTTTGGCATTGCTCTCGGAAAGGGGGACGCCGTCGATGCGGATCGTGCCGGATTCCGGCTTTAAAAGTCCGGACAGCAGGGACAGCATAGTAGATTTCCCGCAGCCGGAGGGGCCTGCAATCACCAGGAATTCACCGGAGCGGACAGAGAAGGATATCTGGGAAAGGGCCAAAGTCTCCCCTTCCAGGGTGTGATAGGAATAGCCGAGTTCACAGACTTCCAGTTTGGGTTTCATAAAAAGCCTCCTAATGGGGATATCTGAATTG
>Ga0137308_100531_pt1 | contig 59379 bp, 59 predicted proteins | sample Inofrocosms_June_FD_97181 | JGI IMG/M metagenome (GOLD analysis project Ga0137308, IMG submission 97181) | Mouse cecal microbial communities from Vienna, Austria - N-Acetylneuraminic and N-Acetylglucosamine D2O microcosms_June | ecosystem: Host-associated > Mammals > Digestive system > Large... | reverse complement strand
TACAATCGAACGTGAAAAAAAGTATGCTAAAATTGCCATGGCAGCATAGTTCCACATCAACTTTTTCTGATATCGAATAATTGTAATAACCGCAGTAAACAATCCAGACAGTCCTAAAAAACCTCCGCCAATCAACAAAATCAACAATTCTGTTTTGTACAATCGTAAATCCGTATTATAAAGACAAGATAATACAGGTATTCCCCAAAAATAAGCCCCTATGATACACACAATTGTGATAATCACGACAATCCCTGTCTGCATTGTTATTTTCCACACAAATTCTTTTACCTTTTTTTCATTCCACAGATGAGAAATCTTATATAACATTGGGTTGAAAATAAAATTATTTAACAGACCTATTACAAAAACAGGCATTGCAATGAATCCATAACACGCTTGTAATTCATCTGTCAAAACAGCATCAATTGCATATTTAGGTGCGTTTCCAATATAAAATGACAAAAATGACACTACTGCTAAGGGAAAATTCAACTTTAATAATACACCAATATTACTCCATACTACCTTATTTTTATTAACGTCAAATTCTTCTATCGTCCATTTTGTGAACACGCAAAAAAGCAGTAAACTGCTAATTGTTGCTACAATCAGAACAATTAATAAATCATGAATAAAAATGAGTCCTGCCCCAAATACAATAATAGTAATCAATATTCGAAGTGTCATTGCTTTCGATGCAATATCCAGTCTATTATATCTCTGATATAGCCCATGGTATACATCTTCAACAGAATCTATAGCTTTCAACAAGCACATCCATAAAATAGTTTGTGTTTTTTCCATTGAATAGTCATTGGTAATAGATGTATATGATAGATAACCTAGAGTAACGGCAATCATAACTGAGGTAGTGACAGCTCTGGACATTCTATATTCTGAAAATAAAAACTGATTTTTCAAATCAGACACTTGAAAATTTCGCATTCCAAATTTTCCTATTGTCAAGAAGAGATTTGCATTGGCATTTGCAATTGTAAAAATCCCTGCTTCTTCTAACCCTACGGTCCTTGTCAAAATCATCAACATAAAAACAGATTGGAATGCCATTAGCATACTCCCAATCATATTCCATAAATATGCATTTTTCTCAATATTTGTATCATAAATTAAAAATTTTTTTATAATATTTTGATTATATTTTTTCAAGACTTACTATACCTGGATACGAAATATATCCACCTCCATAACAAAATAATACAATGTCTGGATACTCTCTTTGTATTATACTTCCTAAACTTTCTTCATTGTATCGCACATCTACAATACTAAGCTCCTCACAAGCCAATGATAGAAAAGAGCTAACAGGAATACCAAATGAATCTTTGACTACCATTATCTTTCTTGAATTTTTTTGCATATGATTTTCAATTTTTACAAATGGATAATCTCCTCCAATATATTTATAATATGCATTTTTATCAAAACCATATTCCCCTAAAATCTGAGTATCATCTAGTATAGCATTATAGAAACTACCATTTCTTATAATGTCTTTGTCAGGGACAGTGAACGTAAAATCTGTTTCAAAATTCGGAAATATTAATTCAAAATCATCTAAGCCTGCATAATATTTTCCAACTCTTCGTCCCTCTGCACCCAAAAAAGCATTTTTATAAACTTCTTTGGAAAAAGAATTTATATCATAATATTCTTCATTAATTTTAAAGTTATAGTCACTATTTAAAATTTCACATATATTTGCATATACGCTAAATGCTGATTCTGTAATCCAATGATGATCTGTTTTATAAAAATTTTTTTCCCAGCTGTCTGTATTTTTATTTAATATGATATTCTTTACTTAAGTTATTCTTTTATTTTAGAAAATTTTTATCATGGTATGCTGCTTGGACTATTAAAAGCAGAAGGAAGCTGGATCGCAAAATCGAATGTAGAATCCGGTATTGGATATACCGACATTGAGATCCTGGTTCCGTCAGAAAGAATCGGATGCATCATCGAAGTAAAATATGCGGAAAATGGTTCTTTTGATGTAGCGTGCCATGAAGCAATGGAACAAATTGAAAATAAAAGCTATGTAAGCGCACTGCAGCAGGCGGGCATGGAAACCATTCATAAATTCGGAGTTGCCTGCTATAGGAAAGAGTGCAAAGTCGTATACGGCAGAGCCTGATAGGTTCTGTAAGGCAATTCTATACCTCATGCCTATTAGATTTATGGGTAAGCGCTTCAAAACTATACTTTGTCGGACGAAGTCCGCCCGCCCGAAGGGCATGTATTACGGTGTGCCCTTGGGTATACCTTGTGAAACGGCCGTATGGCCATAACGGGGTGCCCTTGGGTATGGCAATTTAAGTTAGCAGTAACAACTGGCATTTTCCACAAAACGCCTCATACACTTGATTTTTTTACAATCTGCAACTCATATCCTAATGCATCAAGCATACAGCAGAAAAGCTTCAAAGATGGACTGCTTTCTTTTTTTTCAATACGAGAAATAACCTGTTGTTTGCTTCCGGTAATTGCGGCTAATTGACTTTGGGTGATTTTTTCTGCTTTCCGCAGGCTGACCATTTCGCCAATCAGTTTATATTCTTCTCTGCTTTCATTCCATACTTTAGCAAATGACGGAGATTCCTGACAATGCTTTTCTATTTCTTTATTAATATCAACCTGTATAAACGGCATATCCACCCATCCTTATATTATATAAAAATCTTGCCTAATAGTTTCCCGATTTCCCTGGCTCTTTTAATAACCAACTTCCTGTCTTTCTTTCCTGTTTGGTTCTTTTGTTTTCGGCAGGCATGAAGCAGATACATATTTTTTCCATCAGCTACAACATAAAATATTCGATTGCTTTTATAAAAGTATACTTCATAAACCTTCTTTCTCTTTTGTTACAATTAGTTTACAACTTATAAGTTGTATTGCCAGGAGGATTTTTTATGAAGTTCTGAAGTTTTAAACCAAATATAAATTCTAACCCTTCATGACTGACAATTAATGTTCAGCACTTATAGTACTCCCGATACCATTGGGCAAAAACTCTAAGTCCTGTTCGAAGATCCGTTGACGGTCTGAAGCCAAAATCTGCTTCCAGTTTGCTCGTATCGGCATATGTAACCGGCACATCGCCGGCCTGCATCGGTACCAGTTCCTTATGGCTTTCAAAATCAAAGGACTTTGGCAGTACCCCTACCCGGACCAGTTCTTCCGACAAAATCTGGACAAAATCTAAAAGATTCTCAGGATTTGAATTTCCGATATTGTAAATACTGTACGGCGGAATCGGCAGGCCATCCTCTCCTGTCAATTTTTCCGGAGGTCCTCCCATTACCCGAATCACGCCTTCAACGATGTCATCTATAAAGGTAAAATCACGCTTGCAGTTTCCATAGTTGAATATCTGTATCTTCTCTCCTCTACGCAGTTTATCCGTAAAACCGAAATATGCCATATCCGGACGTCCGGCAGGACCATAAACTGTAAAAAAACGAAGGCCGGTAGTCGGTATATTGTAGAGTTTGGAATAGGAATGTGCGAGAAGCTCGTTCGATTTTTTAGTAGCTGCATATAGAGAGACTGGGTTATCTACAAAATCAGATTCCGTAAATGGGATTTTTCTGCTGCCGCCGTAGACGGAGGAACTGGAAGCATAGACCAGATGTTCCAGATGCTCTCCCTGACTGCGGCAGGCTTCTAATATATTGTAGAAACCGATGATATTTGAATGAATGTAGGCATCCGGATTTGTAATCGAATATCTGACTCCGGCCTGGGCAGCCAGATTAACTACAATGGATGGGGTATACTGTCCAAATATATTTTGGATCATAGATGTATCAGCTATATCTCCCTGGATAAATTTCCATTGATTACTACTGCTATTGGCCATAGACTCAATCTTTTTTAGCCGGTATTTCTTTAGTTCTACATCATAGTAATCATTCAGATTATCAATGCCCACCACCGTTGCGTTTTCAATGTGATCCAGCAATGTTGTGACCAGGTTTGCCCCTATGAAACCAGCGGCGCCTGTGATGACAATTGTTTTATTGTTAAGTGTTATATTCTTCATTGATTTTTCCTATTCTTAAGTTCTTTTAATATTTATAAAAGCCCTCTCCAGTCTTCTTTCCGAGCTTACCACCCCGTACCATTTTACGAAGTAGGGGGGCTGGCCTATAGTTACTATCTCCCAACTCATGCTGCAGTACTTCCATAATCGCAAGAACAACATCAAGACCAATCAAATCTCCCAACTCCAAAGGTCCCATCGGATGATTTGCTCCAAGTTTCATAGCTGTATCAATATCTTCTACTGATAACGCCGTTCCTTCACTATATATTCTAATTGCATCATTTATCATTGGAATTAAAATTCTGTTTACCATGAATCCAGGTGACTCTTCTACTCTAACAGGAGTCTTACCAATAGTAACACTTATTTTTATAATTTTTTCTATAATATCATTTGGAGTATTTAGACCCGCAATAATTTCCACTAACTTCATTACAGGCGCAGGATTAAAAAAATGCATTCCTATAATTGGATGCTTTAATCCGGCTCCTACTGCAGTAATAGAAAGACTTGATGTATTAGTGACAAAAATAGCACTTTCTTTGCAAATGCTATCCAGTTCTTTAAATACTTGCTGCTTTATTTCTAAATCTTCAACTACAGTCTCTATCACAAGGTCTGCGTCTACTGCTGATTCCTTTAATCCAACAGTAATTTTTTCCAACGTGCCTTTTGCTTTCTCTTTACTAATTTTTTCTTTTATAACAAGCTGTTCTATTTTTTTTTCAATCTTGTCTTTTCCTATTTTCGCACGTTCTAATAACCTATGACATATACAAACACTCTCAATTTCATCACATTGTGCAAACACTTGCGCAATCCCAATCCCCATAACGCCCGCTCCAATAATTGCAATTTTCATTCTATCTCCTTATCGTCTAATAATTGTACTACATCCCATCCCACCACCAATACACAGAGTTGCAAGACCTATATGAACATTCTGGTGTATCATATTATATAAAAGTGTCACAAGTATTCGACAACCGCTCGCTCCTACCGGATGTCCCAATGCTATACTGCCCCCTCTTATATTCAACTTTTCATTGGGAATGCCTAATTCCTTCTGTACTGCTAATGACTGTGACGCAAAAGCCTCATTAGACTCCACCAAATCTAAATCATCAATGCTCATTCTCAGTTTATTTAAAAGTTTCTGAGAACTTTTTACTGGTACTACCCCCATAATGCTTGGATCTCCTCCGGCCAGGGTGCCATCAACCCACTCTGCAAGCGGACTAAGTTTCATCTCACGCACTTTATCCTCTGATGCCAAAACGACTGCAGCCGCTCCATCATTAATTCCAGAACTATTTCCCGCAGTCACCATACCATTGGGTTTAAAAGCCGGACTTAGGCTAGATAACTTTTCAATTGTAATTTCCGCCCTGGGGTTTTCGTCAGTATCAACTATTCTTTTTCCTTTTTTTTCACAAACCACGACCGGAACTATCTCATCTTTAAATCCGCCTGATTCCTGTGTCTTTATTGCTTTCTTCTGACTTTCTAACGCAAATATATCCAATTCTTCTCTACTAAATCTGTATTTCTCAGCTATATTTTCTGCTGTAATTCCCATGTGGCAATTATATGATGCATCCCACAAAGCATCATTCACCATTGTATCTATCAAACTGCTATCCATCATTGGATTTCCCATACGATATCCAAATCTAGCCTTCATTAAAGCAAAAGGCGCATTTGACATACTCTCCATGCCTCCTGCTACAACTATATCCGCATCCCCGCACTGAATACGCCTGGCCGCGGAATTTACAGCTTCAAGACCTGACCCGCAAACAATATTCATTGTTTCTGCTGTTGTTTCAACTGATAACCCTGCTTTCAGGCTTGCCTGTCTAGCTACATTTTGGCCCAGCCCCGCCTGAATTACGCATCCCATACAAACATGATCTGTCCTATCTAAAGGGATCTCCGAACGCTGCAATACTTCTTTTATTACTATAGAGCCTAATTCTACAGAAGAAATGGTGCCTAATGCCCCTCCCATCTTTCCTATGGGCGTCCTACATGCTCCTATAATAAATATTCTTTTCATTATTTTTTCCTTCCTACTCACAATTTTTTAGAAGCTAATCTAAATCCAAAAAACTTGGATTCCAAAGATTTTTATTTTCTAAGAACTTCTTTTTCTCATTTAGCAAATTTATTATAAATGGATTTACATGTCTCTTCAGTTCTATGAAACCTAATTTCTTATATATCATTTCATCCTTATTCCATACACGAATCAAACTATAATCTTTCTTTTTAACAAATTTAAGAAAAGATGCCAAAGCAGCATCTTTTTCTTTCTTATCATCCACAGCAAAATAATCTAATATTTTTAAGTATTTCAATCCATGCATAAATTCCTCTTGAGTAATCACATAGGCTATCTTTTTCTCTTTTTTTCTTATTTCATATGTTTCAATTCCTGCATAACATTGTTTCCACTCTAACCATTCACTATTACACTTTAATGTGACCATTCTATCTGAATTTTTTTTATGCATACAATTTTGTGATTTAATTACGCTATACCGAGGACTTGCTTTTAATTCAATAATAATCCTCTGGATTTCTAAGAGATGACCTATTACATTCCACCAGCGTTTTCCAAAATACATTTCCAAAATCTTGCTACCACTATTAATTAAAACCATATTCTTCTCAAATAAAAGGGTCTTCCAACCCAATTTTACAAATCCTGGATAGGAATTCTGAAAATTTGGAAATCCTATAATAATATCTGTATCTGTATTTTCCAATAAGTATTCTCTGGCAAAAGCCATGATTTTGCCCCATATTCCTTGACGCTGGTAGCTTTTCTTTACTCCGCTTTCACAAGATTGTAAAACTTTTATTTTCTCCCCATTATAATCATATCGCATCTGTAAAAAGCAGTTTATTCCAACGAGCATTCCTGCATCAAATGCACCGAAAATAAATGAATCTCCTACTGGATTTTGAAAATGTTTCTTTTCCCATTTTATACTTATTGTTTTATATTCATCGGTATTATGGGAAAAAGAATCCATAAAGACATGAATTTGGTCCTCCATTGTACTTTTATCAATGCATTTAATAATTAAATCACCCAAATTATTTTTTCCTTTCTTTATGACAGCAACATAGTACTCATCCCACACAATTCAGCATTTGTAATAACAGAAATATTATTTTTCTTTTTTGCCAGATAATCACATAAATTTTCAAAATCGCTGACACTATTGTACCATTTATCTTTTCCCCAGCCCAAATCAAATGGATTTAAAATACTGTGAAACATAATGATAGCTGCATGTTCATCTGGAATCCTTTGAATAAAGGATATAATTTGATCCATGGTATTGTCTGCACTACAAGTAATGCTTGGATAAAATTCCAGCTCATTATTCGGACATATTATGTTTCTTTTGTTGTAAAGATTAAATAATTTTTTCGATTTTGATGCTCTATATAGGATATATAAGCCCGCATAATACAGTCCATCGCGCTTTATTTGATTTCCACTACGAATATAAAGCACCTTATTAGATTTAATCAATACTTTATATTTATCGATATTTTTTTTACTAATTTCGGATGATGGAGAAGCAAATCCAATTTCTTGTTCTGTTTTCAGATGATTATAAATAAATTCTGTGCCTCTGATAATTTGTTCCAAATCATTTGTGTGGTTTACAGAATGATTTGCTATTTCTATCCCATAAACAGCGCATTCCTTCATCTCATCTGTAGATAAGCATGCATAATTCGCTGATGCAAAAACGGGCAGATCATTTCTTCCCAGAAAACCAGTAACTACATTTAATGTAGCTTTCAATTGATATTTTTTTAATATTGGAAATGCATTTGTATAAAAATCTTTTCGACCATCGTCAAATGACAGGACTATATATTTCATACTAATCCTCTTATTTTTTATCTAAAATTTAAATGCTACATGGATATTTATCTCGCCAGTATTCTCTTCGCTTTAGCAAAAACTTCTTCATCAAGCTTAGGATATATTAATCCCGTCTCAAATTTAATCTTTGGAGTAAGAAAGCTCTCTTCTGGTAAAGGAATATCAAATAGGCAGGGTTCGTCATCTTCAAACCACTCTTTATACAATTCCAACTCATCATAAGACGATAAGGCTACCGCTTTTATTCCATATGCTTCTGATATTTTATGAAAATCTGGTACAGTATAGCCGCCACTTAAAGCAGTATTAGCAAATCTGTCTCCATGATTAAAATGTTGTGTTTCACTAATTTTCCCCAAAACCTTGTTGTTTAAAATAAATATCTTTATTGGTAAATTTTCTCTTCTTATAGTTTCAAGTTCCTGGATATTCATCTGAAATCCTCCATCTCCACATATACAAAAAACTCTTCCATTATTAATTGAAATAGAAGAGCCTATCGCATAAGGAAGCGCACATCCCATTGCGCCAAATCCACCTCCGATATGAATCCGTCCTTTATGTCCTTTTAGATGCAATGATTGAGCACACCAGCATTGATTCATTCCCACATCTACAGCGACAATAGGATTTATCGGTAAAAATGAGGAAATTTTTTTTACCGCCAGATTTCCGGGTTGTACATCATAGTTTTCTAATATTTTTTTTGCCTCTAAGCACTGTTCTTTCCATTCTGAAAAATCCTTTACATCCTCTCCCAAAAGCATTCTCATAAAATCACATGCATCTGTCTGATATTTTTTCTCATTATCTTTAATATTTCTGCTTATTTCATATTCGTCAATATCTACACGTACAAGATCAGCCTTAGGCGCAAAAGTACTTGTATCCCTTCCTACCTGTCTTATTCCCAGGCGGGCTCCTACTGCTACAATCAAATCACATTCACTCAATATCATATTAGCGATTCTGTTACCATGAGTACCTATGAAACCAATGTGCATATCGTCTTGAGCTAAATCCACACCATTCATTGTAGTTAGAACAGGTATATTCGTTTTTTTTGCAAACATCTGCACCATTTCTAAGGCTCCAGCGGTTCTTACTCCATTACCGATTAATAAGATCGGCTTGTTGTATATCGAGTGGAAAATCAATGATGACCCCTCCCTTCCTCCCTATGACCGACATATTATATGCTCTACTTACAATATCAGCAAAACCCTCACATGTGTTGGCAGTAACCGAATACTTGGTAATATTTCTCGTCATAGACACTAAGTCCATCTCCTGGAAACCATTTTGCCTTATTCCAGAAAAACCTTTCATTTCATTGGTTGGAACATTTCCACAGATTCCCATTATGGGAAAACTATCAAACCATGCATCTGCCAAACCACTTAATCCATTTATTGCTCCCGGCCCAGATGTCGTGAAATACACTCCGATATTACCGCTTGTACGTGCATAACCTACAGCTGCAAATGCGCACCCTTGCTCATTATAGCAAACATGCGTTTTGATTTCATTGCTTCGTTTATATAATGCATCCATAAACGGAACTATGTATCCCCCTGCATAGCCAAAAACATTCGTTACGCCATTCCTTATCAAAAAATCGACAAGATATTCAGAACAATTCATTAATTTCTCCCTTTAGTATGTTTTCTACAGTCTGCTTTCTAACAACAATATGCGTTCCTGATTCATATTCTTTGTTTACAGCTTTTAAAAGAACTTTTGCAAAATCATAAGGCTCCAGCAAAGTCGTTTGATCCTCATCTGGGTATAAATTCTTTCTCATCTTTGTTTTTGTCCTTGCCGGAGAAATCGCAACTGCATACAAATCGTCGTCAGCCCAACACTTCGTTGCCATTACAACAGCAGCTTTAGTTGAACAGTATTCACTCCATGTAGCATGAATCTCAATGGCAGCGGCAGATGTAATATTTACGATACTAAGATTCGAATTATATTTAAGAGCAATCTCTGTGCAGTAAAATACGCCGCCTAGATTAACCTCAATATGCCTTTTTGTAGATTCTAAATCTGCATTTTTAATAGATTGCGGAATAACATATCCAGCATTATTAACTAAAATATCTGGTACAAATTCTTTCATCGTATTATTAATCGAATCCCAATCTGTTACATCCATCTCATTCCGTGTCGGTGCATAAACGAAGTAGCCCGCATATTCTAATTCATTTTTTAGCGCACGCGCTATATCCCCATCACCACCTGTAATCAACACTTTTTTCATTCTACCTAATCCCTTCTCTTATTTGGCTTTGATATATAGATTCAATAATATCAAGATCCCCCGGGTATGTTGCTTTAAACAAATTAGATTCTGTCTCTATAAAACCAGGTTTTATACCATGATATTCAAACATGATTCTTGTATCATCAGTCATATTCGTAAATCTCTCGCTCTCATATGCCTGTACTAACATTTTGTAGTCGAATGCCTGTGGTGTTAATAAATCATATAATTCCTCACGATTTATATACTTACCATTCCTGAAAATCACTGTATTAACCAAGGGTCTGACAAATGATACAGAAGGATTTTCATCACTTAGTAATTGAATAATTTGTTCCTTTGTCACCATAGGACGAGCCGCTTCTATGATGATAACCCTATCTGTATCATTCTGTAGCGCTTTCAAACCATTCCTGACTGACTCCGTTCTTGTTTCACCTCCAGGAATATCCTTGCCTACGGCAACTATACTGCTATTTCCAACAACTTCTAGTGCTGTCTCATATGCGTATCTCCACAAAGGTTTGTTATGAAATATCACATCCTGTTTTATATCTTTATATCTCGTTCCTTTTCCTGCTGCCAATAAAATTGCACCATATTTCATATGTCATCCCCCTATTGTACATATGGTTTATTTAAATCCATTACAACAAAATCATGATATGTTTTTCTTTTTTCTATAGGCGGTAGTTTTTTCCACTCTCCATAAATCTTTGATAAGTACTCGTCATATCTCTCCGGAATAAAAATTGAAATATTCTCAAACTGATGCAAAACAGGTTTTCCAAACAGTTCCCTTTTTACTATCTCTTTCTCTCTATATGATCCCATTAAATTAGCAACATAGTCCGCCTGATCATTATTAATTGAGTTCGCTAAATAATCTAATTGAATTGATAGTTTTTTATTATCAACAAGAACAGATGGAATACATTTTGACAAAAGGATTGATAAATTTTTATACCATCTACGCCCTTTCCTGATAGCACAAGTTCTTGTTCTAAGAAACATATTAACCATATCTACTTTTTTGAAGTTCTTTATTGCTTCATCATATGTAGTTCCTATTCCATCGAGAGGAAAAATATCGATATATACACCTCTTTTGCATTCTATATTTCCACGCTCCATTAGTGTAGTATTTGTATCATATAGTTTAGTATAAGAATACAAAAAATCCTTATTTTCACTATATGGTGATTCTAAATAATAATGGCCAACCTTTTCAGAAAAAAGCTTTATTAATCTATTATAATCTCTCCTGGGTACGACTATATCAATATCGTCATCCCAAGGAATAAATCCATTGTGACGTGCAGCTCCTATAACAGTTCCTCCTGCAGCATAATATGTAATATGATTATCCATACAATAATTATGAAACCATAAAAGCATATCTAATAATTTTTCTTGTATTGGATTCAGCATTGTTACCTTCCATTTTCTCTGATATTTTAAAATAATTAAGCTTACATTTCTCTAAATATAGCCAAACGATATGCGTCACTATAATTACCCTCGGAAATAAATACTTCTTTTTTTAGTACAGCTTCTTCCTTAAATCCTGCACTTTTTAGCAGCTCTATTTCATCCTGAAACTCTGAAAAAACATAAGAGTAAACTTTATGTATGCCAACTTCATGGAAAGCCTTTTCTAAAAGCAGTTTTATTGCAATACTCTGGCTCTCTGTGTTCCATTCTTCATTATCACTTGTAAAAATGCATAATTCACAACGATAATTAACCATATCTATATCCTTTAGATAAACTGTCGCTATAGGATATGACATTACCCCAAATTCTTCATTAACTCGTTCGACTATATATTGTTTATATTGCCCTGTTTCGACATACCTTTTATAGAATTCACAATTCGATTCTTCAGTAATCGGAATCCTATTAAAACAATGGTTTGCCACTTTCGGTGCATTTCTCCATTTTACAATTTTCTTTCCGTCATCCATCGTGACTGGGCGCAAAAAAATTCTCATATCTAATCCTTTCAAATTTTATGATTTTCTTATTGTTTCCGAAAATAATTTTCTAAAAATTCTCTTTTACAAGTCATTTGTTTAGTTAATACTACTTTTTTCGCATTCTTTTCTGCATATTCCTCAATAGTTTCTATAACTCTAGCAGGTACTCCCACTGCAACAGAATTATCCGGTATATTCTTAGTGACAACTGCCCCACATCCAATAATACAATTTTTACCAATGGTTACTCCTGGCATTATTATAGAATTCAAGCCAATATTTGTGTTATCTCCAATAACTATTTTACCAAATTTATCAGCTCTCTCATCTGTCAGCCCAAGCCGGCGAGTAACCCATAAGCCACCATCATGTGTAATAAAACACGCCCCCCCCTGTAACTCGGACACCATTTCCCATTGTTATTAGATATGGCTCACTTCCAAAAAGTGCAGTCTTATTGATGTCACATTCTTCTCCTATTACCATTCCCTGTTGCCTAAGTATTTTAATATACTGATCATTATTTGAAATAGCTATACAAATCTTTTTAAACAATTTATGTAGTTTTATGTTTATACTCATATTCATGCAATTCTAAAACCTTTTCCTTCACTATGTAAAATTATTTTTTAACACTTAGCTTGTCTATACTTATTAATACATATTGGTAAATATATGCATTCCTCCTCTCAGTCTAAGCAGTCTTCTTTTTTCTAATTTCCAATTTTTCTTATCGTCCAAAAAAACTTCTGGATACTGCGGATTCAAATACCATATTTTTACCCTTCTTGGATTACTTTCTATACTTTTTTCTATCATTTCTTTTACTTCCTGCATAACAACTTTAGGAAAAGAATTGTAGATATAGAAAATATTATATTCATCATACTTATTCCATTTTCCTGCATCACAATGAAAAACATTCCATTTTAATGATTTTGGCATGACTTTTTTTAAATTACACACTGCTATATCACATAAACTACGTGATAGCTCAACCCCCCCCACACAAGCAAATGGATATTTAGCCATCAGATACATTGCATATCCTTTACCACATCCCATATCTACAATAGAATCGCTATTACTTATATTTTCAGACTCTAATGTTTCTATTAAATCCATTGGACTTGGGGAATAATCATTTGCCCTATCTCGAGATGTTCCTATCTCATTCCAATACATTCGACCAGAAAAATCTGTACCATGTTTTCTATCAAATTTTTCTACTTTTCTAAGATTTAGTTTAAAAACAAGCCTATGTGGATGGAATTTTATAATATTATAGAAAATTTTTTTTGCTAAAGGAATACTTTTCATTTTTTCTTTTATTTTTCCCATTTTTCGCTTTCCTTTCAACAAAATTTCCGGTCAAATTCTTTTATCTTCTCAGCTATCAGGTCTAGATCATTTTGACTTAATCCTTGATGTATAGGAAGACACAGCGTGTTATCTGCTGCAAAATCAGCATTAGGAAAGTTTCCTGTAATTCTGTATGCTGCCACTCTATGTATTGGAAAATAGCGATATGTTGTATATATCCCATTCGTCCTTAAATATGTCGCCAAATCATCTCTCATTCCATTCTTCACTTGTATATGATAAAAGTAATACGATGTTTTCCAATCCTCTGGAATCGGCAACGGTCTATCAATCCAATCATACTGTTCCAATTCTTTCTCATAAAATTCATGGACAGCTTTCCGCTTTTTCATAAATATTGGAAGTTTCTTTAACTGCTCCAATCCCATTGCAGCGCTAACATTGTTCATAATTGCTCTATGTCCAAAGGATGATATTCCAAATTCCCACCACTTTTGTGCCACACTATTTTCATATCCGCTCTTAGTCTCCAAGCCAAAATAAAGCCATTTTTCAGCTTTTTCCCTAATATCCTGATCTCTGAAATACAACATAGCACCATCACCACATACAAGAATTTTCATTGCGTCAAATGACCACATGCCCATATCTCCAATGGTTCCAAGCGCTTTCCCTTTATAAGAAGAACATACTCCTGCTGCACAATCTTCAATAATTTTAATGTTATACTCTTCTGCTAGCGCCATAATATCATCCATTTCGCATGGTATTCCACCAAAATGGAGCAATAATACAGCTTTTGTTTTTGAAGTAATCACTTTTTCAATATCGCCAGCCCGGGCATTGAGATTTCTCGGATCTACGTCACAAAGAACCAACTTTGAACCATTTGCACATACAGCATTTGCAGCACCAACAAAGCTTACCGTTGGAACAATCACCTCATCTCCCGGTCCAATGTTTAGCAAATGCATAGAAGAAAAAAGTCCTTCTGTACAACAATTTGTGCTAAGAATATGTTCTTTTTTTATCTTAATATAATTAGCAAATTGTTTTTCAAAATCAGAAACCAAATCTCCTTTTCCAATCCAATTTGATTCAAAAACTTCTCCAATCCTTTTCAATTCCTCTTCTCCCAAAGACGGTTCATATACATTAATCATTATTCTCCTCCTAGTATATTTACTACATATTTGTTTTTCTTAAAACATTTTTTATAAAATCAAATATTCTTTCTCTCATGTATAATAAAATTAATAATAATCCCCCCAGAAATATATAACGAATAATAGGATGATTATACAATAGTATTATTCCTAATGACATTATACAGACCCCTATACTTATTCCAAAAAGTCCTCTGATATAAAAAGGTTTTTCGTCAGAATTTTCGTCTATTCTGACTCTTTCCATAAATAAGTAGTGACCGAATGCAAAAAATATATAAGAAATTAACGTTGTATATGCACATGCAATATATCCCCAAACCTTTATACCAAAATAATTAAGCAAAATATTTATAATTGCACATATTACAGAAACATACATTACATACTGTGTTTTTTCATAATACTCTTCATATGTAACAAACAAAGAATACAAGAACACAAAGTATATACCAACAGTTATAGGCGGAATACACCATAATGACTCTGAATAGTTACTCGGAAAAACAAATCTTATTACTTCAGGAATCACTCCCAGAAAAACAATAACTATACAACCCACTCCAGCAACTAATCCAAAAGTACCCCTGCGCAATAATAAGAATTCCCTCCTTTCAATTGTAGAATAGAACCAAGGACGTAACGACTGAATCAAAGAAGTTTGCACTATTGAGACAACACTAGCAATACTATATGCCACACTATAATATGCAACTTCTTTTGAACTTACATATTTGTCTATCATTATTCGATCTGCCTGAGAAAGAATCAAGTATGATAAAGAATGCAAAACTGCTGGGCCTTGAAAATGAATGTTAAAAATCCAATATTTTTTGACACTATCTGCCATATTTTTTAATGCTCTATAATCAATATTTTGAATATAAAAAAAAATCCCTAATAGGATCGAAATAATAAGATTTGTTCCAAACTTCACATTAGCATTCGCTTTTATTAAATTGATCATTAAGATAGGAAAAAAAATATTGGAAATACTATAAATAAAAATAATTAAAACTGGAACTTTATACTCATAATCCATTCTCTTTCTTATAAGCCAGCAATCATATGAAGGTTTAATTAATATGCTTAAATATAGCAGGAATACTAGTATACTATTAAACTTCGTTAAACTATGAATTAATCTATAAAAAGGAATCATTATTATAAATAAAAAGCTAGTCATTAATCCTATTTGCAACTGTGTCGCTATAGTGTATTCCTTTTTCATTTTTTCATACTTAAATAATCCTTTTTGGTATGCTCCATTCTGAATCTCCCATGTTGCAAGAATATTTATGATTTGTTCATACGTTAAAAATAGTGTCAACTTACCATATTCACTATCTGTCAATAACCTTGTAAAAATAGGAGCTGAAAGAAAACTTATCCCTTTAAGAAAGAAATTACATACCATAAACCAAAAAAACGATTTTGCTGGTTTTGGTAGATACTTATATTTACTTATTATATTCATTAGTTTTTTCTTTATAGTCTGTTCCAATCCCTTCATCTATTGTTTGTATAAAATGATTTATAGAAAAATAATCAATATATTTCTTTTTATCACATCGATTATTCCTATTTATAAACTCATAATCTATATTCTCTACTCTATCAAAATACTGTATATTTTCCTCAAAAGGATATTGCTGTGCTCCAAACGCTTTACAGTTTGTTAGAAGATTCGCCTCATATAGCATAGCCTCACTATGTCTTGTTGTCGGACTATATGCTCCATCTTGCATAATTTCAAGAATACATTTCGATTCCCGTACATGAGATAAAATTTCTTTGAAATCCATATACCTGTTGTATTCAATATTGCCCTGATACTTCTGTTCTTTTTTATTGACACCAACAATATGGAAGTCACAAATATATCCTCTCTCAATCAAATTTTCATATATATGAATAATATCATCATATCTATCTTTAGCCTTCCCAACAAATGTAATATCATATTTCTTTTTTTTCTTCTCAAGATTGCAATATTCAAATGGTTCTTGGCAAAAAATCATATCATACTTTTGAGCTTCCTTCATATCAAAAGTAAAAATTTTATCAAAACTAGATTTATATTTTACAAAAGGAGTTTTAAATGTTGAAATCAGATCTGTAAAATAACAAACAACTTTAGTTTTCGGATATTCTTTCTTTAACATACTGATTAATGATTCTCCGTATCTTTCATAAATCCTTGCCGAAATAATAAACACATATATATTATTTTCACTTTTTGGAATTAATAATTTTATATCCTTATAAGTTCTTCTTGTAAGTAATTTAATAATCGTCTTTCGAAAAGGATATTCATTATTAGTAAAGAAACTCACAAATTTATCTATAAACCTTCTTCTCTTTATCAAAATAAGATTATAGTTATACATTCTCGAATCATTATACATAATTTTTCTTTCTATACTTTCGACTTCAATATAAAAAAATTTTTTCATTCCATTTTCCTTCAACATTTCACTGATTTTTCATACAATAACTCAAGCGTAAAAGCAATGCATATTGGGTAGCCAAAAAATATATGTACTTCTTTAAATTCCCCTAAGAATATATAAATTATCAAAAAATAAAGTGTATATTTCAAATAATGGTCCTTAATATTTTTTGTTGGTTTTACAAGATATATTAATATCAGTAAATATGATATAACTGTTATCGGGAATCCGACAGCAGCATATAATTTTAAATACCCTCCATCTGTTATAAATTTTAGTCTATTTCCTGATATTCCACTAATTATACCTGTTCCAAATATAGTTTCCTTTGTTAAACCTGGAAAAACATTTTCACTTCCAATTCCAAAATATTTTTGAAAAAAAGTAATATTAAAAATCCCTCCATTTTTGAATTCAAAATAGAGACTAGATAGTCTACTAAAGTGATGCAAAATTTGTTCTTTATCAACAAAAATAAATACTGCACAAATTATCCCGACAATTACTGATGATACAATAATTTTTAACAATTTTGATGTCTGTTTTCGCAATCCTAAAATCAATATAAATAGTCCAACAATTCCAAAAATAAACCCTGTTCTTGCTAATAGGGTAGAAGAAACCATAATACATAAGTAGGATAAGATATATTTCGTACTATTCTTTTTTATAAAGCTAAAGTATAGGCATGCTGCTAAGCCAGGAACCATTTTCATGGCACCTTTTGCCTCAGCAACACCAATACCCGTATGATATCCATAAGTGTATTTAGAATATATTTCTGAAGTATTGAATAACACATTGGCTATATTCTGTATTGATGGAAACACCAAAAATATAATTATACATACTGCCTGTAATAGTGTAACAAGTCTTAGTGCTTCAAAAAACTCCTCAATATCTTTAAAAATATATTGAAATCCATATGATCCTATAAATATGATTACCGCTGTAAATACACAATATGTATATAAGTATGAATTTCCTTGTATTCCATATGATTTAGTTTTTATTAAGGCAAATATTGAGTATACGAACAAAAATGCTATCAACGCCAAAGTTTTTCTTATTGATAAATGTACTTCTGTATGCTTTATCTTAAACCTTATATTTCCCAAGAGTAATATTATCGATAATATTATAATGCTTATTTGTTCACTTCCAAGCCAAGAAGGAAAGCCCTTAAAATGAATTTGAAAAAGAAAGAAAAAAAGCATTATACATTTCATCATAAATAAAACCCATTCTTGCCCACTATAATATTTTACTTTTTTGCGTGTTCTTGTTTCCATATTTCTAAATATCTACTTTGATATTCTCTGCTCACAGTTTTTGAATCAAATAATTCACATGCAACCCTTCTACATATTTCTGAATCAATTACTTTACTTTTGATGACGGATTTCATAATCTTAGCCAAATCTTCTTTGTCATTCAATTTGAACGAATATCCTATTTCTCCTAGTTTTTTTCCCTCTTCTAATATTTCCAAATGTTGTGGTATATCTGATAGTATTACAGGTAATCCTGATGAAATCGCTTCTAAAACGCTATTAGGCAATCCTTCAGATTTACTGGAAGAGATAAAAAAATCACTTGCATTCAAGTAATTGTCTACATTTCTTTTATTTCCTAGAAAAATCATATTTTTCATTGAAGCATACCTTTTTTCAAGCATACTTTTTTCAACCCCATCCCCCAAGAGCAATAAAATTGTGTTTTTATCATCTTTAAATTCATTTTCAAATACTTCACAAAGAAATGGAATATTTTTCCTTGGAAGAAAACTTCCAGTATAAACAAAAATGAATGCATTTTTTGGCATATCTAAAGAATTTCTTAATTGTTTTTTTTCATCTTGATTGACAATTTTATACTTTTCTGTGTTTACACCATTTCGAATATATTCTATATCAATACTTTTATTCTTTTTATACAAATTTGAAAGACTACTTGAACATACAAGCGATAATTTTGCTTTTTTAATTGTATATAGAGAAAGATAAACAAAAAAATTTCCTACTATTTTTCCATATTTATCAATATAGTCTTCCCACATATAATTCCGTATAGTGTGTATCTGCCGTTGAGGCATTATTTTAGACACAGCAAAATCAGGAAACACACCGTGGGAATGAATTATATCCGGCTCATATTTCCTTATTATTTTTTTTAGCATAAAATCAAATCCTGTGAGGATTTGTATTTTTGTAGTTGGAACTTTTTTGACTTTTAATAACTCACCAAAAAAATTAATTTGACTTTGTTCCTCATCCTCCTTATATAAAGTAATCATCATAGCATTAAAAGTTGTAAAATCCAAATTTCTTATTATGTTATATAGCTGTTGCGTTGGTCCACTTTTCCGGCATGAAGTCACTATAAATAATATTTTAATCTTTCTATCATTTCCTGGCATCATTCATGTCTCCTAAATTATTTAATTATTAGCTATATTGATTTCTCCTAATTTTTATAAGTCAAATAAGAATGCTATACTTTTCTTAAAAATCTATTATTCAATTGAGAAATCAAAAATTTAGGGGCAAAACACATTGTTATCTGCCCCAATAAAACAAACATAAAATCAATCTTACCAAGATATCCTCTCTTATAAAAGTTATACATAATATCTATATATTCTTTGCAGTTTCTCCAGCTTTTTCTTCGTCCAAGGCTGTCATCACTAATCCTTACTGCTACTAGTGGTTCATCGATATTTTTAGCATTTACTCCGCTATTTATCATTTTAATAAATAGTTCTAAATCTTCTTTTCGATAAAAAGCCACATATCCACCAAAACTTTTCAGTACACTTTTCCTATACATCACTGTCACATGATTAAATGGACTTCTCCTTCTTGCAAACTTTTTAATATCGTCCAGTTCTACAGGTACTATACGGGAAGATACTACATTATTTTTTCTTCCAACAAATTCATTGATTTGTGTACCAACTATAGCAAGTGTCGGGTCAGATTGAAAAGCATCTACTTGTTGCTTACAACGTGTCGGTTCTGATATATCATCAGCGTCCATTCTCGCTATAAGTTCATTTCTACATTTTTCTATACCTTGATTCAATGCATTTCCCAGTCCTCCATTTTTTTCAAGTCGCACAATTGTAAATACTTCAGGCTGCAATAATTCATAATCATTTATCAGTTTCTCTAAATCTGACAATATTGGCCCGTCTTCAACAATAACAAACTGATCACATGGTAACGTCTGCCTCAACATACTGTCTATTGCCTCTTTGACATACTCTAACTTGTCATTTCTATATATAGACATAAGAACACTGTACTTTGTAAGTTCATGCTCTTCTGTAATGTATGTATACAAGTTTTTAACCGTTCCTTCTGCAGTTTCAATTGACTCTTTAAGGTTGTATATTTGATAATGAAGCCCATTATATGTCGATATTTTTTGTGTATAGGTTGAATTTCCAAATCCCTTATTAATCAACTTTGAGACTTTACCCGGAATATATGAGGCGATTTCTACTACTGGATTAAATAATCTGGTAACTACTATTCTTCTTCCACTTGCAGATCCAATCTCCTTAATCATCTCCGATGTACTACTGTACTCCGGATTTTGCGGAAAGTATATTCCTCCTTCTCCACTCAGTGTTAGCAAACTTACAAATTCACATAAATTATCAATATATATCATCGAACGTTGGTTGTTTATTAAGGGAAAGATTGGTAAAATATTAGCCAGCCTGACAAGAGTAGAATAATTTCCTTTAGCTCCCTTTCCATAAACCAGTGGTGGTCTTAATACTGCAACGTGAAATGAATCTGATGATAATTTGCGAATATTCACATCTGCTTGCCATTTTGAGTCACCGTAAAAGTTCGTTGGAGCAGGAACAGTCTTTTCATCAATAACTTGCTCTACACCGTATGAAGCACTATCTCCATATACAATCATAGAACTCATAAATATAAACTGACTAACACCTTCATTTTTACACTTCTTACATGTTTCAATAGCTAAATCTGTATTTACTTCATAATACCTTTTTTTCTCTGTCTCTGAGACCTTACCAATATCGGCATGTGCTATTCCAGCTACATGAAACACAGTATCAAATCTGCTAAAATCTGCTTCACGCCAACATGAGCTTTTCATGTCTAAGGTTTCCACTATAAGATTCGGATAATGTTGTTTTACATATGAACTAAATGCTCCTCCTATATAGGAATTTGCTCCCGTAATTAAAACTCTTTTTTCAGTCTTTTTGTCAATGTAAAATATTTTCTTGTAACCATATTCTTCAAATCCTGCTTCTACTGGTTCAACCATACTTCTCTCTAAATTATTGGAAGTATTCAGCATCCCCCCCGTACCACCTTCAACTATTCCATCACACTTTATTACAGATGTAATAGTCTGAACAAAACATTTTATATCCTGCCAAAAAGCAGACATTCCACCTTTACGAAGTATTTTCAAATATTCTCCGTCATATTTCGCTTTATCAGAAATTTCCAGCTTATCCCTGCCTTTTATCTGTGCAAGACCTGTCAGCCCCGGATATATTCCATTTGCTTCATACTTGTCTCTTTCTGCTACTAGATCATTCTGATTCCATAATGCTGGTCGTGGGCCGATTATAGACATTTTACCTCTAAATATATCCCATATTTGTGGCAGTTCATCCAAACTTGTTTTACGCAAAACCTTTCCTACTCTTGTTATATATTGTTCAGGATTTGATAATTGATGTGTTGGCACATCATGAGGCGTGGACATTTTCATTGAGCGAAATTTGTGTAATAAAAAAAAATGCTTATCCTTCCCCACTCTTTTCTGTGTAAAAAATATCGGTCCAGGATCATCAATATATATAGCAATACTGACTGCTGCAAAAACTGGTAATAACAGTATCAGCCCACCAAATGACAACACTTTGTCTATTGCTGGTTTAACAATTGATTCATAAGTTGTATATTTTTCCTCCCCCTTCTCTAATTCTTGCTGAAAATATGGATTCCCTTCATCAATATCCTGTAGCTCTGAATGTCTCACAACTATTTCTTTCATTGTAATATAGACTCCTGCTATTGCTGTTCCAATGAATATTAAATTTTGAATACTGTGATATTTTTTCTCTTTACTCACTATGTGTCAATTTCTCTCTTTCCATATTACTATATCCAAAGTTTGTCTTAAAAAATAAACATAACAAAAAAACTTGTAAGTTTATTTTACTTACAAGTTTCTAATCTCCGATGTATAAGCATGCTTCGCCATTTCAGAGTCACTTTTATGACTCTAAATATTACTCAAGTATATCCATTACCTCCAACACAGCGCGCGAAGCGTCAAATGCTTTTGATAACTTCATAATAACAAAGACGTAAATTCTTCCAACAGACTTAACAGGTTTTCCATTTACTAAACTTGGATTTCCACTACTCACTGCCTTACTATTCTTGATTCATCAAAAATATCCCCTAAAGAATTTTCCGTATTTTACCTTCTCTCCACAACCCCCAGCCCCAACGTCACTTCCAACGTCTGACCCAAAAGAGAAACTTCCATCACGACCAGCCTTTTATGCCTCAAGATCTTTTTAACTTTCCCTTCAAAATCCTTCAGCGGCCCCGAAGTCACCACCAGTTTATCCCCTTCCATATACCCTTCCGAGTACTTCACCACATGCTCATCCCCGCCGAGCTTCCTGAGATATTCTTCCTCTTCCTTCTGAATCGGCGTCATCTCATCACCGGTTCTCAGCACCTTGGTCATCGCATAGATCCGATTCAGGCGCTTATAAAAATCCTCAATCCTCTCCGTCTCAATAAACACATACCCAGGAAATAGCCTCGACGTGATCAGCGTCCTCTCCCCGCGGATCTTTGTCCACCTTTCCGCCAACGGAACAAACACATCCTCCCCTTCGTCCGCCACTCTTTCCCTGCACTGCTGGGCAATCTCCAGTTCCTTGCCGGTGTAGACCTGTATGACATACCACATATCAGCTCTTCTCCGTGATTTCCAGGCCCACGCCTACCAGCTTCTCCTGATCATCAATCCGCATACTGAGAAACCCCTTGCGCTTATGCCTGTCAATCTTCTTGATCCTGGATTCCATCCCGGCCAGAACTCCGGACCTCACTTTCAAAGTTCCCTTTTCAATGACCCCGTAGGACATCCCAATCTCATCCTTTCCGTTGGTCAGCCGGATCAGAAGCTCCTCCTCTTCCGGGCGGATCGGGCAGAAACTGCTGCCGGTTCCAAGTAGCCTGGTAAATTCTGTCATTCGGTCCAGAGCTTTTGAAACTGGTTCCGGGTCGTTTGTTATGAGAAACATATATCCCGGCAGGAGGCGCTCCCGCTCCTCATGCCACTGGCCCAGATATTTCTTCTTTTTTATATAATACAGAATCTTACAGTCCTCATAAGAATCCACCGGAAGCATTTTCTCCACCCGCTGCCTCATGGGCTCTTCCTGGCCTGTTTTCGTCTGTATCACATACCACATTTCTACCAGCTCCTTTGTCCACAGCTGCTTTTGGGAAATATATCGTTGACCTTCACGTTGCTTCATAACTTGCTGCAAACATCCGATCAGACTGTGCGCAACGATTTATCCCCGTTTTTCCCTGCCCCTCCGGCGCGTTGCTGACATTGAAAAAGCCCATAAATCCAGCATTTCCAGTGTCTCCAAGTGGGGAAGAAACCATGGTTTATTCCCCAAAAGGTCTTGAAAAAATATTTTCGATGTGCTAATATAATTTTCGATGATTTGCGGAAAATCGTGTTTGATTTTTGCTGTTTTTCAGCAAATTGATAGAATATTTTGCATTTTATCACAGATTTTTTTGATATTTAGACATGACAAAAAATGGGGAATAAACCATGGTTTTTTCCCCATTTGCGATAAAACATGAGAATCTATGGGCTTTTCAGGCCGCTGGTAATTTTTGTACTACTCCTCGATTTCCTGCTTTCATCAGAGGCATTTCACAAATTTTCCACCTTCCGCAAAGCCTGCTCAATCCCGTCTCACAAAAACATCGCCATATAAACCGGCATGCACACAATGTCCGCATTTTTCCTCAAATCCTTCGTATACACCAGATACCTCTCCAGAATCCGATCTGAAAACTTGACAGCGAATGCATCCAGAGACGCATGTGTCTTATACCCCGATGATTTCACCTCGATCGGACAGATCTTATCCTTCCGAGCAACCAGAAATTGAATCTGAAAATTATGTCTCGTTTTTTCATTCAAAAAGGTATGATAAAACAGTGCGTTTCCATTTGCGGCCAGCATCTGTGCCACAATATTTTCATACAGATACCCCAGGTTCGATGACAGTTTGTCATTCAGCAGCTTTTCGTAAATCACATTTTCTGTAAAATCCTTATCCTTAAAGGCCAGTGTCGTAAAGAGCCCCGTATCTGCCAGAAACAGTTTGAACTTGCTCAGATCTGTGCTGTTTGCCATCCCTGCGCCGGGGTCATTTGTGTGGTATGCGGCGAGTACGGTTTTGGAATCCTTCAGCTCGGCGATCAGGCTCAGGATGCCGTCATCGGCCCGCTGCTGGTTTAAGACTCCGGAAACATGATATCTGGAAGCGTTCTTGTTCAGCTGCGCGGGAATCGAGTCGAACAGCATGGAAATCTTCCCGGTAGGGTCAATTTTCCGAAAATCATCCTCATACAAATTTAAAATATCTCGTTTCACCGAATCCACTTTTCTCAGATTATTTGTCTGGATGTACGCATCCACAGCCTGGGGCATTCCTCCCACCAGCATGTACAGGCGAAAATCCCGCATCAGCCTCCGGTTCATCTGATCTCCCAGTGGCTTCCGGCTCTGATAGACCGACTCCAGAAGCGGGACCGTCGTCCGGTCCCCCAGCGCCCACCGAAATTCCTCGTAATCCATGGGATACATATTCACCCTGCGTTCTTCGCTTGGAATCAGAATATCCTTTACATTCTGCCGGATGGAGATCAGAGATCCTGTTTCCACATAATCATATCTATGGTCCTTTACCAAAAATTTGATTGCCTGCCTCGCATATGGGCACAGCTGTATTTCATCAAATATGATCAGCGACTTCCGTTCCTGCAGATCGACCCTATATTGCAGCTGCAGTTGCAGAAAAATGTAGTTCAGATCTGATATATCCTGGAATAAGTCCTTCACAAACTGTGAGGCTGCTGCAAAGTCTATCAAGATATAACTTTCATATTCATTTTTGGCAAATTCCTCCACAACCGTGGACTTTCCGACTCGTCTAGCCCCTTCCACCAGCAAAGCGGTCTGCCCGTCCGATTCTTCCTTCCACTGCTTTAGTACGCTGTAAATCTTTCTTTTAAAAATCATGTCCTGCTCCTTCTTTCCTGATTATCAGAATGATCGTCATTTTTATACTCCTGATTTCTCGCAGAATCGTTATTTTTATTTTGCATATTTACATCAAAATCGTTATTTTTATATTTCTATTTTACAACGAAATCGTTATTTTTAAAAGAAAATTTTCATTTTAACAAATGATACTGATATTGGGCGGAACACCACTTCCCCCGCCCCCACATATACTATATCAAACCAATCACCCAATCAGGAATCAAACCTATGTATAAACTTCTATCTATTTTCATCCTGATCGCAATCCTTTTTCTCATTCTCAACCACTGCAGAAAAAGGAAGATCATCTGCCGGGTTCGCTGCATGAGCCTGGCCGAAAAATGCAGTCTCCTCAATGAGCTTGCCGAACCCTTCGGCTTCTGTTATGACTACCGGCAGGATCTCTTTTCCACCAGGACCGATGCCTGGCAGAAGGACTTCGGATATGGAAAGCTGTACGATCTGGCGGCGCCGTCCATGAACATGGTTCTGGACACGGAGCCGGTTTATTTTAATTATCAGAAAAAAACCTGGCTGATCCAGTTCTGGAAGGGACAGTACGGGATCACCGCGGGCGCTGAGATGGGGATCTATCACGCTGATACGATCATCCCGCCTGTGCTCCGCGGACAGACGATCTTCCAGGCAGCGGAAGAAAACGAAATGCTCCCCATGCGCATTCGGCTGGTCCATGACTGCCGCAGACAGCTGTTCTGCCTTTCGCATATTCACTGGTGGCTCACCGGATTTCTTGTGGGACGGTGCATTCCGCCTTCTGAAATGACTGCGGAATATACGATCACATTCCCGGATATGGATATGTGCGGCTCCTTTCTCACGAGCCTGACGGAGCTGGGATACGGATGGGATGAGATCGAACTGGACGGAACCACCCTGCATTTTATCTTCTCCGTCCCGAAATCTTCCGAATCCCTCCTGTCCCCCGAATGGCGGCAAAGATTTGTGCTGTGGAAAGATCGGCTGCTCTGCAGGATCTACCTCAGATTCACCTGCCCCTTCTCCACCACCGCAGACCGGCTGCTGTACCTGTACTATTATCTGCCCTTTGCGTTCCGCAGGACCATCTGCCCGCGCAAGTTTAAAAAACAAAAGCGGATCTGGAAAAAATATAATTCTGACCGCCGGAGCCGCCGCTGATGGGATGGTATCAGAGGATCTCCAACGCATTCCGGGATGCCCCGGTGCTTCCGCTGGACTGCGGCTCCCGTTTGGTCCTGTTCAGCGACTGCCACCGGGGGGTGGGCAATTCCAATGACAATTTTCTAAAGAATCAGCACCTGTACCTTGCGGCGCTTCAGCACTATTTTCAAAAAGGATATACGTATCTGGAGCTTGGAGACGGCGACGAGCTGTGGGAAAACCGTTCCCTCGCCCGGATCATAGATATCCACGATGACGTATTCTGCCTGCTCAAAGAATTTTGCTGCCGGGAACGGCTTTATATGCTTTATGGAAATCATGACCACTGTAAAAAAAATCTTCGCTACTGCCGCCGCCACTGCTCCGCTTTGCTGCTGCCGGATTTCCGTTTTCTATCCGGCCTCATCCTGCACGATACCATTTCCCAAAAGGAGATCTATCTGACTCACGGGCATCAGGCGGATTTCCTGAACAGTACGCTTGCGCCCCTCTCAGGCTTTCTGGTGCGGTACTTCTGGAAGCCGTTAGAGGCCGTGGGCGTATCTGATCCGACCAGCGCGGCCCGCAATTATACGAAGAAGCATAAGACAGAAACCCGGCTTGCCGAATGGGCCTCCCAGGAGCAGAAGCTGCTCATCACAGGGCACACCCACCGCCCAATGACAGGAAGCGCGGATTCGCCCTATTTCAATACCGGAAGCTGCGTGCATCCGAGCTGTATCACCTGTATTGAGATCAAAAGCCGCCGCATCACGCTGGTAAAATGGACCCTGAAAACGCGGGACGATATGTCCCTGTATGTGGCGCGGGAAGAGCTGGAACCGCCGGTATGCCTTGATACGTTCCAGATTTGCGTTCCAGATTCCGCAGGGAACGCCCTGGGGTAAAAAATACAGCGAAATCACAGATCCGCACGGCTTTCTGCTTCCTGGGCGCACAGCATGCCAATGTCAAAAAAGACGCAGTCCGGCATTTGACTGCGTCTCTTTATTATACCTGAAAAATTACCGCCTGTATGGTTGGATGATCCAAAGAAATCTCCCACCGGATCCGCAGAGCATACCTCCGGTCAGCGGAACATATCCCTGGTCAGCGGAGTATTCCCGGAGTCCCCCGTCTGATCCGTTCCTTCCGGCTTCTCGTCGATCCTCTGGATCAGCACAAACATCACAGCGCCCAAAAACGCACAGGCTACCACGGCAACCGCCAGCCGCAGAAAAGCAGTGCACAGCCAGTCCAGAAGCCCTGTCTCCGTAATGATAAGAGAAGTCAGATTGGCCGTCACATGGAGCAGGATCGGGGCTTTCAGAGAACCATATTTTTCACACACATAGGCAAGCAGCATTCCCAGTCCCATGGCATAGAGAAACTGCACCAGGTTCCCGTGGCTGAAGCCGAACAGGATGGAGATACTCAAAGCCGCGGGAAGAAATCCCATCAGCGCCCGGCACCGTTTGAACAGCAGCCCGCGGAACAAAAGCTCCTCGGAAACAGGCATGATCAGTCCCAGGCAGACCACCTGCACCGCAAAACCCGGAGCGTAAAATACCGCCGACGTATTCTGGTAGCTCTCGCTTACAAATGCCAGGTTTGTCATGACGATCAGCACATTTCCGCCGATACACACAACAATCCCCAGCAGCAGCGTCCAAATGTACTGAGACAAAGGCGCTTTTTTATTGACCGGAAGGTGTTGCAGCGCCTCCTGCTTCCTGTCCCTGCGGTACAGCGCCGACAGCACAGGTATTGTCAAAAGTGCCGCTGCCGCGAGCATCTGCACCTGGTAGCGGGCCACCATATCCATCAGCGCCGTCTGCATCTGGACCGCCGCCTGCGTAAATTCTTCATTGGTCATGGAATCTGTCCATGTCACAGATTGTATCACCTCGGGCACCGAGACGATGACCAGCACCAGTGACGCGATCATGGCCCCCACAAATTCAACTCCCCAATAGATCAGAAATGGCCCGAACAGATACCAAAATCTGTTTTTTCCCGGAGCTTTATTCATCTTTTCTTCTCCTCACTTTCTCCTGCATCACTGCAGATTGCACTCCACAGGCAGTTCGGCGCCGCACAGCCTGTATGGGCTATTTTTCCGCAGCTCCATGCATCTGCATCCACGCCCTCAGTTCCGACTCGGTTCCTTTCAGGGAACCCTGCACCATCTCCGGCTTTCCTCCGCCTCTGCCGGAAAACGCGGCATTCAGTTCCTTTACCAGCTTCCGCAGATCCAGGCTTACGCTGCCGATCACATAACGGTAGCCCTCCACATCATTTCCGCAGAATACGGCGCATAATTCATGCCCTCTTTCCATCACCAGGTTCATGAGAAGCCTGGGGCTCTCTCCCTCCAGCCCGGACTCGAACAGGCACACCGCCCCTTCCTCTCCGTCGCTTTCCCTGGCCTTGAGCCGCAGCATTTCCTTTTGCTGCTCCGCCAGCCTGGCCTTTAACCGGGCGCATTCCTCCTTCAAATGCTCCACAGCCTCCGCCACCTCGTCCTCCTTTGCACAGAGCGAAGCGGAAATCCGCCTGACAGACATGGATTTTCTGTCATAATCTGCCAGGGCGCGGGACCCGCAGAGCATGGTGACACGGACGCCGCCTTTGTACCGCTGCACGTTAGTCAGTTTGATCACCCCGATCTCCCCCGTTTTTTTCACATGGGGAGCACTGCAGGCGCAGACATCAAAGCCCGGAATCGTCACAATGCGAACCTGCCCTTCAATCTCGATCTTGCTGCGGTATTCCAGTCCGGCCAGTTCCTCCCCGGAAGGATAGGAAACCTGGATATCCAGATTTGCTGCTGCGGCTTCATTTGCCCGAAGCTCGATCTCATGCAGCTCTTCCCGGGTGATCTCCCCGTTAAAGTCCATGGTGCAGTCTGTACTGCCCAGGTGAAACCCCACATTGTCGTATCCAAAGCGGGCATGCACCAGCCCGGAAACAATATGCTCCCCGGTATGCTGCTGCATCTTCATAAAACGCTCCGCCCAGTCGATCTGCCCGGACACCGTGCTCCCGGCAAGAACCGGCCGGTCCGTGATGTGGAAAATTTTTCCGTCACGCTCCTGCACATCCAACACTCGGACAACTTCCGAATCCGCCTGAAGCTGCCCGGTATCTGCGTACTGTCCTCCCCCTTCCGGAAAAAACGCGGTCCGGTCGAGCACGATCTGATATCGCTTTCCTTCCGGAATCTCCCCGGTCCTGCCGGACGCTTCCGGATCTCGTTCTCCCTGCCGGACATCCGCCGTCTTAGCGGACGCTTCCGGAGCACCATCCCCAACCGGGCCGCATTCCAGCACAACCGCCGTAAACGTCCGCATATGGCTGTCTTCGTAAAATAGCTTTTCTGTCATTTCCTTTATCTTTGAAACTGTAAAAACAGGCAGACAAGATCCATCGCGTGCCTGATCCACAGATAGTTACATCCTTTCCGGCGCTTCGAATCCCAGAAGGTCAATGCAGACCTCCAGCACCTCTTTGGTCAGCTTGAGAAGCGCGAGATAGCCCGCCTTCTTTTCCTCGTCCTCCTCCGCCAGGATCCGGGTGTCATGATAAAACTTATTAAATGCATTTGCCGCGTCATAGATATAAGCACAGAGCTTGTGGGGCGCGATCTCTTCATAAACGGTATCGATGACTTCGTTGAACTTCGCCGTCTCCAGCATCAGCGCCTTCTCACAGTCGCTCCCCGGCTCCCGGATCCGAAGTGCGTCCATGGAACCGCCGTTTTCCTGATATTTATTCAGGATGGACTTGATCCGGACGATGGTATACAGGATATAAGGCCCTGTATTTCCCTCAAAGGAGGTAAAACGGTCCACATCGAAGATATAATCCTTGGATGCCTGGTTGGACAGATCCCCGTACTTCACAGCCGCAAGGCCCACCGTCCGGGCGGTCGCTTCCGCTTCCTCCCCGGTCACGGTCCGGTTGTCCATGATCTTCTTCCTCATCTCTTCCGTGATCTCACGGAGCAGGTTTTCCAGGCGCATCACGCCGCCCTCCCGGGTCTTAAAGGGCTTTCCGTCCTTCCCGTTCATGGTGCCGAAGCCCAGGTATTTCAGGTCCACCTCCGGGCGCACGATCCCCGTCTTCTTCGCGCAGCGGAATACCTGTACAAAATGCAGCTCCTGCCGCTTGTCCACCACATAAATGATCTGGTCCGGCTGATAAAGGCTCTCCCGTTCGATCAGGGTCGCCAGATCCGTCGTATCATACAGGGCAGCCCCGTCCGACTTCAGGATCATGCAGGGCGGCACGGCCTTGTTGTCGTCTTCCTCTGCCACATCCACCACCAGAGCGCCCTCGTCATAGTGCGCAAATCCCTTTTCCTTTAACATATGGACCATATCCGGGATATACTTCTGCACATCCGCCTCGCCCTTCCAGAGGTCAAAATCCACGTTCAGAACGTTGTAATTCTTCTTCAGATCCGCCACGGACACATTCATAATGTGCTGCCAGACCGCCCGGTAGCCCCGGCGGCCGCTCTGCAGGAGGAAGGTAGCCTGCAGGGCCTTCTCCCGGTATTCCTCATTCTCCTTGGCATAAGCGCTGGCTGTCGGGTAGATCTCCTCCAGCTCCCCGATGGTAAACGGCGCCTCCTCCGGATATTCTCCCTCGTAATCCTCCTGAAAATAAGGCAGCTCCGGTTTCCGTTTTTCCAGCTCCGTGATGATCAGCCCCATCTGATATCCCCAGTCTCCCAGGTGGATGTCTCCGATCACCTGATTGCCCTTAAAACGGACGATCCGCTTCACGCTCTCGCCGATGATCGCGGAACGCAGATGCCCTACATGAAGGGGCTTGGCCACGTTGGGTCCGCCGTAGTCGATCATGACCGTCTTCGGCTCCGTTTCCTTCTCCACGCCCAGGTTCTCGGCTCCTGCCATCTCATTCAAAAACTCCGCCGTAAACCCGGGAGCGGCCTTCAGATTGATAAATCCGGGATTCACCGCCTCCGCATAGGAAAAAACCGCGCTTTCCTGCAGGTGCGCCGTCACATCCTTCGCGATCATGATGGGTGCTTTTTTGTAGGCCTTGGCCGCTGCCAACGCTCCGTTGCACTGATATTCGCATAAGTCCGGCCGGTTCGACAGGCTTACCTTTGCGTAAGCTTCATCGTATCCCGCTGCCCGGAATGCCTCTTCCATCTCCATTGTAATAAGCTTCAGAAATGTTTTCACGTTTTCACTCTCCATATGTTTTCTTTGTTCTTTTGACATTTTATCACCTATCCCGGATTCTAGCAAGTGTTCGTTCGCGGCGAGCGAAAATAAAATAGTAATAAATGGTTACATGTCACACACTGACCAATCACTACGCTGATTGGTCAGGAGGATGCACATAAAAGCTGGGATTCAGGCTGTCCATTGCCGCAGGCAATTTTAAATGACGGCCTGAGTTACAGGGCACGCCTGGTCAAGGTGTGACCTGTAACAATAAATGTACCCCGCTGTAAGGCATCCGGCCAGTAAAGCTCCGGTTTCCAGCATCTGTCCCCTCTCCGAAGGCGACTTTATAATGAGCCCAATATATTCCTTTACCAGCATGTACTTGAACAGTCAGACGTATGAATAAGCCCCATCCTTCATAATTTCTTTTTGTCCATATCCCAAAGCATAAAGACTACCACCTGGATGCTTGCAATGATTGCCGGCAGCCCGGTCATAAGAAATGTGATCCCGCTTTTTGTAGCCTGTGACTGCACCTCAAGCGCCGCGTTATAGCCTGTCCACGCAAGCCCCCATCCAATCGCCGCTGAGCCGAGCCCTGTGCCTATCTTGGTCCCCACGCTTGATACCATTGCGATATAGCCTTCCGCATGTATCCCTTCCCGCGCCACAATATAATCTACAATATCAGCCACAAACGTAAAGATGGAGGCTGAAACCGGAGCTCTTCCAAGTCCTTCGAAACATTTCATGGCGCAAAACACCGGAATATTTGGCGTCGTAAGAAACATCACGATATCAGCTGCCGCCGCAATTGCCATTCCGCACATCGCCGCATTTCTTCTTCCAAATTTTTTAAATAATGTCGGAACAAAAAGCATTCCGATGATCAATGGCAGATACGTCACGACAGACATCACACTGAAGAGCTTCATATCTCCCAGGACATCTCTGTAATAATAGATCGCGGTTCCCTGAAGCCCCTGGAACAGATATACGATTACAAATGTGATCAATATAAGCACGAAATACTTATTACAAACAACTGCTTTCAGTATTTTGCCCGTGGAGACAGTCTGCTCCTGCCCCTCTTTTTTATTTGAAAGCGTTTCCAACGGCACTTTTTCCTGAATAAAATATCCCATACAAAACACCAGTACTGTGCATATTATGGCATATATCACCGATATGAACGACCATGCCCCCTGTGCTTTTTCTCCGCCTTTGAACGACAGAAGAAGCGGGGTAACGACATTCAGGCAGAGTACGCCGGACATCGTGCAGATTCTGTTCATAACACTCGCCACCCCTCTGTCCTGGGGATCCAGGGACATCAGCGGTAAAATCGCGGTAAATGCCATATTATACAGCGTAAATGAAACCGCTGCCGTAAAGGTATAGGTGACACTGACCCATATCAGCTTTGCCGTATAGCCAAGTCCGGCCGGAACGTGGAAGCTTAAAAACAGACTAATGCCCAGAAGAGGCGCCGCCAGCATAAGCCACGGCCTTGCCTTCCCCCAACGGCTATGTGTACGTTCCATAATAAAACCGGTGATGATGTCGCTGATCCCGTCAAAAAACCTCGCTACCAGCATCATCGTTCCCGCGAATCCTGCCGCAATTCCCACACTGTCCGTATAATACATGGTTACAAAACCGCCCATAAAGCTCCAACAAAAATTCGCGCCGATATCTCCCAGACTATACATAATCTTTTCAAACCATGTAGAAGCACCTTCTCTTACCTGTCTCATCTTTTTACTCCTTGTCTTCAAATACTTTTATCGCATTGATCATCAGTTCCCAGAACCTGTCAAAATCCAGGTTTTTTCCCACATAAACATTAGGTTCTTTTAATGCTTTACCAGAATTCATCCGATACACATCAATACAGGTCATCCCATATGTAAATTCCCCTTTTGTCTCCACATCCACACGCATCAGCTGTGTCTCAAATACATTCGGGTCGATCAGATACGCAACACAGCACGCGTCATTGATCGAAGCTCCTTTTTTTGTTCTTCCGGAAGTCATTCTTCCGTAAAAATCAAGAAATTCCGTTACAAACCGCCCAAGCCTTGTCGGGATATTACGGATTTTCTCCATAACCTCCTTTGTCGCGAGGGCCTGATAGGTCAGATCCAGTCCGCACATCACCTTTTTTACTGGACTGTCAAACACAATCTTCGCGGCTTCAGCATCCTGCCAGATATTAAACTCTGCCGCCGGGGTAATATTACCGAACCTTCCCCCGCCCATGATCACGATCTGTTTGATTTTCGACTCAAGCGCGGGTTCTCTCCGCAGTGCAGCTGCTACATTTGTTAATGGGCCCGCTGCCACGATGGATATATCCCCTTCTGAACGCATAATCTGTTCAATCATAAAATCACATGCATGCTGTTCGATTGCCCGAGACTGCGGTTCAAAAAGCTCCGGACCGTCCAGCCCGCTCTCGCCATGTACAAACGGGGCTGTATATAGCTCCTTCATGAGAGGACGGGCGCAGCCTGCAGCTACCGGTACGGACGAATGCATCAGGTCTTTCAGCCGAAGTGCGTTTTTCGTTACATTGTCCAATGTAGAATTCCCCGCAACGGTGGTGACTCCCAAAAGCTCGATCTGCTCGCTCCCCTCTGCCATGATGATCGCCATAGCATCGTCATGCCCCGGATCACCATCATAAATGATTTTTTCCCTGTTCATTTTCTTACCTCCAATATGACTTATTTATAATTCCCGCGCAAAATATTGCATTCCTATTCCGTTTTTTACGCTGGAACTATGTATTTGCTTGCATTATATGCCCTAAAACGATATAGTAATTATGACAAATGTCCTACTTCTTTAAATTTTATGAATAAATTCATGTTTTAAGTGAGGAGCACTTATGAATGACAAACAGCTCACGGGAAATGTTCTCGAAAACTTTTTTCTAAATCCGGAGGTTCCAAAAAAAATCTGCACCTTCCAACGCGGGGAATACCTGTTTCGGGAGGGATACCCTACGGACAAAATCTACTACATCCTCCAGGGTAAAGTAAAGATCGGTATCAACAACGCTAACGGACGGTCTCTGCTTGTTTGTTTTCTGCACAGGCATTCCGTACTCGGCGAGATAGAAGCCTTTCTGGATAACACAGCTTTTACCACGGTACAAGCCGTAACCAGCCTGGAATGTATCTGTATTTCTTCCAAAACCCTTTACGACGCTGCGCTTTCTGATACGGAACTCATGCTCTCCATCACGAAAATTCTCGCCTACCGTTCCCAATACAGTATCAGGAACGCATCTCTGAATATTTTGTGTACGGCAGAAGAGCGGGTATGTTCCTATATTGCTGAAACGAATATTGACGGGATTTTTTCAGAAAATCTATCCGAACTGTGTGATATGCTTGGCACAAGCTATCGGCATCTGCATCGGACTTTGGTCAGACTTTGCGAGATGAATATTCTGAGAAAAATTGCTTATGGTTATGAAATTGTTGATTCTGAGGAACTGGAACGAATCTCTGCCGGAAAATATGGCGCATATGGAAAATATAATTTTTAATTTTCAAAAAAAGGTTGCTTTTTTCTATCCAGTCCGCTATAATCAATCTACATAATATTTTCAAATCAATTTTCTGGGTACGATTTCGGTACCGGCTTTCTCATTTTAATTTCAAGTGGACGCGCAGAAGAAGGGAGAATATATGAAATATCAGGAGTTTGTTTGCGCTATCGAAAAGAAAATGAATCAGAAACTGGAAGGAGGGGCTAAGGCAGCACAATATACGGCAATCAAAAATAACGGAAAAGTAAAGAAGGGTCTGCTCATAGAGACCCCGGGAGTGAACATTTCCCCCACGATCTATCTGGAAGAATTTTATCAGCGCTATCTGGATGGCGAATTGATCGACAGACTTGTACAGGAGATCCTGGATTTTTACCGCACGGTAAAATGTGACCGTTCCATGGATACCAACGGGATCGAACACTATGACTCCATTCAGGACAAGATCGTATTTAAGCTGATACATACGGAAAAAAACCGTGACTTACTGGAAAGTGTCCCCCATATTAAGCTGTTGGATCTGAGCATCGTATTCTATGTTCTTTTGGATGTAAACAGTCAGGGAACCGCTACCATGACCGTAAATAACGACCACCTGGAGTATTGGGATGTGACAGAGGAAGACCTGCTCGCACTGGCCCGCAGAAATGTAAAACGCCTGCTTCCGGCGGAATTATTTACCATGCAGCAGGCCGTGGACGAGATCCTGCGTACGGTCCCGGGCAGACGGAAAAATCTGCTGAATGAATCTGCCGCGGAAGCGGATGATTTTATGTACGTGCTCTCCAATCCGATCCGCAGCTTCGGCGCAGCCTGCATCGTATATCCGGAGGTCCTGGATATGGCCGGACAGATTCTGGGAGAAGACTACTACGTACTACCCAGCAGCGTCCATGAGGTCGTGCTTGTGCCTGCGTCAAAGGGCATGGAGCCGGAGGAGATGGATGCGATGGTCACAGAGATCAACCAGACCCAGGTAGCCGAAGAAGAGATTTTAAGCAATCACGCATACCTCTACCAAAGAGAGACCAGAAGGCTGGTCATGCAAAATTCTTTCAATTTCTAAAAAGATCTATTTCAGTTCAATGATCAAAAAAGGTTCTGCTCATTTCAAAAATATTGAGTGTAAAGCAACAAATTTCCTGGTATAATATGGATAGAAAAGTATAAAGGAGCTGACGCTGATGCCAATGCAGGAAATTGAAGAATTAAAAAAACATTTCATAGACCAACTTTTTCCAATACAGATCTATCTATTTGGTTCTTATGCAAATGGCACATATACGGATAACAGCGATCTGGATTTTTATATCATTGTTCGGGACGAAATTTCAGATCTTGCGGAAGAGACTACAAAGGCTTACAAGGCCATCCGTAAAATAAAGCAACGTCCGGTAGATATCGTAGTAGGAACAAAAAGCAGATTTGAAGCTCGGAAAAAATTTCCCTCCGTAGAAAATGAGGTCTATCGAAAGGGGGTATTATTATATGAGGCAGGAATCGAAAGAGTGATATGATCTTGCAGTCATAGATTTAAAAATCGTAAGATACCTGGAAGAAACATATCGTCCAAAGCCTCTTGAAATCATCTGTTATCACTGTCAGCAAGCCGCTGAAAAAGGTATGAAAGCATTGATAATATATTATGGTGCTGAAGGCGGTATGCCAAAGCTTCATGACTTATCATTCCTTCTAAATCAGATAAAAAACAAAGTAGAAGTAGAAGACAGATTTTATGACTATGCAGATACACTGACTCCATATGGAGTGACAATCAGATATCCAAATGAACTGTTTCTGGAAGAAAGAAATGCAAAAGCAGCAATACAATATACCCATGAAATCATGCAATGGGTATATCGTATCATAAATGAGGCTTAAAGCAATTCATTTTCCAAAACCTTTACCAATCTGAAAAATTAGTTCTTTACTTTTTCCGAAATATGTGATAACATAATTAAAGTGTTCCGGAGAGATGCTTTCTTTCCGGAACGCAATACACGTCTGTAGCTCAGTGGATAGAGCACTGCCCTCCGGAGGCAGGTGCGGCGGTTCGATCCCGCCCAGACGTGTTTTTTTATTGGAACAATGAGTCTCGTAAAAATCACTTCTCCCCGTTCCGGATCTTCTCCTCCAGCCCGGGATCAAATTCCCCTTTCCGCAGCATTTCAATCTCATATTTGTAAGGCGCATAAGATTTTTTCTTATCTTCCAGATCCGGTACATAGGGTGTCTCCAGGATCTTCGGGATCTCCTCAAAGTCCGGATGATGCACGATCGCATTCAACGCGTCAAACCCAATCTCCCCGAACCCGATATTGGCGTGCCTGTCCTTTGCGGCGCCGGGTACATTTTTGCTGTCGTTGATATGGAATACAGCAATCTGGTCCTTTCCAAGGATCTGGTCAAATTCCCGGATCACATCGTCAAAGTGATGGATGATATCGTATCCGCTGTCGCTGGTATGGCAGGTATCGAAGCAGACCCGCAGCTTTTCATTGTATACCACACCGTCATAGATTCTGGCCAGCTCTTCGAACGTACGGCCCACCTCTGAGCCCTTTCCCGCCATGGTCTCCAATGCGACGCAGCAGTCTGCGTCCCTGGTCAGAACCTCATTCAGCCCTTTCACGATCTGGGCGATCCCCGCATCTGTACCCGCTCCTACATGGGCCCCCGGATGCAGGATCAGCAGATGGCTTTTGCAGGAGATTGTCCTCTGGATCTCCTTTTCCAGAAATTCCACTCCCAATTGAAACGTCTCCGGCTTTACGGAATTGCCCAGGTTGATGATATATGGGGCATGAACAATGATCTCCTCAATGCCGTGCTCCTTCATATACTCCCAGGCCGGCCCGATGTTCAGCTCATCCAGCTCCTTCCTGCGGGTATTCTGCGGTGCCCCGGTATAAAACATAAATGTATCCGCCCCGTAAGAAACTGCTTCCTTCGCGGATCCGAGCAGCATCTCCCTGCCGCTCATTCCTACATGTGAACCAAGCTTTAACATAGCTTCTATCCTTTCCTTTTTATCAATCTCATACGTTGATATATCAAAAGCAGGACATCCCACCTGTTCTGATGAAATCTCCTGCTTCATAGTCAAATACATGCTCTGCGGCCATTCTGATCTGAATATCCGCTGCAGGCTTTTAACCCATAACTCCCGGATGCCTGTCCTGCCTGCTATACTCTGGACAGATACTCCCCGGTACGTGTGTCGATCTTCAGCACATCCCCGGTCTCCACAAACAGCGGCACCATAACCGTCGCCCCGGTCTCTACGGTAGCCGGCTTTGTCGCGCCCTGCGCGGTATCGCCCTTGAAGCCCGGCTCAGTCTCTGTGATCGCCAGCTCTACGAACAGAGGCGGCTCCACAGAAAATACGTTGCCTTTGTGGGAACAGATCTTCACATTCTCATTCTCCTTCACGAACTTCAGCGCATCGCCTACCACCTCGGCATTCAGAGCGATCTGATCATATGTCTCAACGTCCATGAAATTATATAAATCTCCATCCTGATACAGGTACTGCATCTCCTTCCGGTCGATATGGGCTTTCGGGAACTTCTCGGTGGGACGGAAGGTCTTCTCTACTACACCGCCGCTGATGATATTTTTCAGCTTGGTTCTGACAAATGCAGCGCCCTTGCCCGGCTTAACATGCTGAAATTCCAGTATCTGGTAAATATTTCCGTCAATCTCAACGGTCACGCCATTCTTAAATTCTCCTGCTGCGATCATATATAATCCTCCTTTAATTCTCGCTGTTACATTTTATAAAAGTCATGCTTTTTCATGCAGGCATGAAATGCACAGCCTGTTGACACTTGTATCATTTTATAATAATTTCCAGCTTTTTTCAACCTTTTTTTATTCTTCGCGGGTCATTCTTTGCTTTCTTTTGTAAAAATACAGCACGATCCGCTCCAGATAACGCTTGAGGACAATCTGGATCTCTTCTTTAGGATACATCGGCTTGACCAGGATATTGCGGATTCCCGCCCGTTTTGCGCCCCACACATCGGTAAATAACTGATCCCCCACGAAGATCGTGCTTGTCCGGTCCGTTTCCATCATCTCCATGGCGCGGATGTAGTTCTTCCGGGCCGGCTTGCGCGCATTAAAAATGTATCTTGTCCCGATCTCTTCATTGAACATCTTCACCCTGGGCTCCTGGTTGTTGGAGATCAGGCAGGTGGCAAATCCGATTGATTCCAACCTGCCAAACAGCTCCTTTGCCCTCTTGTCCGCAGGCGCGCCATGGGGAACCAGGGTATTGTCGATATCAAAGATCACGCCCCGGTATCCCTCTTTATATAGTTTTTCAAAAGGGATGATATAGGTGGAAGCCACATATTCATCCGGAAAGAACATATCAAACATATCCCCGTCTCCTTTCCCTGAGTCCGATACTGCTGTTTACACCCCCGGCCAGCCAAAGCTCCTGCGGCAGGCTGACAGGGCCGCTACAGCTTCGCGATCAGCTCCTCGCAGATCTGGAGTACGCTCTTACCGTCCGTATAGATCACGATATCCGCCGCCTTTTCGTATTTTTCCCGGCGTTTTTCCATCAGCTCCGCAATAAATTCCACATTGTTGTTTCCGTTCAGGATCGGACGGTCGGTACTGTCCTTCACACGCTCATAAATCGTATGAGGGCTTGCGGTCAAAAGCACCACGCGTCCGTTTTTCTTCATCTCCGCCACATTTTCTTCCCGGAGCGCGGCGCCGCCTCCGCAGGAGATCACCGCCTGCTTCCGAAGCTGCATCTCTTTCAGGAGCTGGGTTTCCCTGTTGCGGAAATATTCTTCCCCGTAGGTCGCGAAGATATCCGGGATGCTCATGCCCTCCCGCTCCGCGATCACCTGGTCCATCTCCACCACATCCATGGCGAACATGGTGCTGAGGTACTCGGAAACCGTCGATTTTCCCGCCCCCATAAAGCCGATCAGAACAATATTATAGTCAAACAGGTGTCTTGCCTGGATCCGTTTGCTGCTCCTGACAATTTCCGAAAAGACGTTCTCGATCTCATTCTGATAGCAGTGGCCTTCCAGCCTTTCCTGTCTTCTGTGCTCCTGCTTCTCCTCCTGTGCAGGCTGCAGGACGGGCATGCCGTACTCCTGCTTGTAGGCCATGATCTTTTCTATAATCGAATTGCGCTCCTCCAGAACGTCGATGATCCTGTCATCGCACATGGCAAGCTGTTCCCGGTACATCTCCAAATCGTTCATCTTTGTTTCTCTTCTCCCTTTTCCTGATTCTGATCTGTTTTTCCGCCTCATACCCACGGAACGGAAGTCCAGAAGCCTCCCGCAGGCTTCTGTTTCCTCCATTTTCCGTCTGTCTGCTTATTCTTCTTTGATCTTCGTTTTCAGAGCGGCATCCACATCCGCCTTGAAAAGCTTCCACGCGTCTTCATTTTCCACAAAATACTTGGGGCAGTTCTTTTCCGTCACATCATAATGCCGGATGACCGCTTCTGCGTCCAGGTCATATTTTGCACACAGAAATGCCGTCAGCCGGACCATGGAAATATAGGTCTCCTGGTTGAACTTTCCCGTAGCGTCAGGATGGCAGCACTCAATGGAAATAGTATCGCGGTTGCGCTCATTGGACGCATAAGCGACCTCCTGGGTCGGAATGCACTGCACGATCTCACCGTCCAGTCCCACGATGAAATGGCTGCTCACAGAGGCTCCGTGCCCGTCCTGCAGGCTGTTGAAATAGTCCCGATTCTGCTGCGCCGTACTCCCCGGATTGGCCGTATAGTGGATCACGATCCCAGCAACGGAATCCACTTCTGTTCCCGGCCTGGAATAGTCATTCACATCCAGAAGCTGGACACTGATCTCCGGCTCCGACGCGTCCAGGCTCAGCCCGCTGGTCTCCACCTCCTCGGCGGAACAGCGGGTGAGCAGGAACATCACCAGCAGCGTCAGCAGCACCCCGGCCGCGATTCCGGACAGAAAGCTCTTTGGCTCCAGGTTGACGCGGACTGTCAGCTTCCGGGGACTTTTCTTCTTTCTTCTTTTTTTCTTCCGTTTTCCTTTATGCTTCGCAGCCTTCCCCGTGCTCTTCTGTACCGTGCCGCCTGGCCCCGCATTTTTCAGATCCGTACTGCCCAGGTCCATGCCGCTCTGCCCGGTTCCTCTTTGTTCCGTGCTCTCCTGTTCCATCTTTATCTGCTCCGTACATTTTCCCCGCATGCCTGCGCCGAAGCGCGGCTGCTGCTATTTTTCTGCAACTCCTTATGCAGGTTTTTATTCGTCCACGCTGTAGTTCGGCGCTTCCTTCGTAATATGGATATCGTGAGGATGGCTTTCCTTCAGCGAAGCAGCGGAAATCTTCACGAACTGGCCGTTCTGCTTCAGCTCCTCAATGGTTGCCGTGCCGCAGTACCCCATACCGGACCGCAGGCCACCCATAAGCTGGAATACCGTATCCTCCACGGTTCCCTTATATGCCACGCGTCCTTCCACGCCTTCCGGAACCAGCTTCTTCGCGTTCTCCTGGAAATAGCGGTCCTTGCTGCCGTTCTCCATCGCCGCAATGGAACCCATCCCGCGGTATACCTTATACTTTCTTCCCTGATACAGTTCAAATGTTCCCGGGCTTTCATCGCATCCCGCGAAAATGCTTCCCATCATGCATACATTGGCACCTGCCGCAATCGCTTTCGTCATATCTCCGGAATACTTGATGCCACCGTCCGCAATGATCGGGATCCCGTATTCTCTTGCTGCGCCGTAGCAGTCCATCACGGCCGTAATCTGGGGAACACCGATTCCCGCAACTACGCGGGTGGTACAGATCGAACCAGGTCCGATCCCCACCTTCACCGCATCGACTCCGGCCTCGATCAGCGCCCTTGTCGCGTCGGCCGTTGCCACATTTCCGGCGATGACCTGCAGCTCCGGAAACTTTTCCTTGACCATGCGGACTGCCTGCAGCACATTGGCAGAATGCCCGTGAGCGGAATCCATGACGATCACATCCACCTTGGCATCCACAAGCGCCTCCACACGGTCCAGGCAATTGGCTGTAATTCCGATGGCCGCTCCGCAGAGCAGACGCCCCTGGGCATCCTTCGCGGAAGACGGATACTTGATCTGCTTCTCAATGTCCTTGATGGTGATCAGCCCTTTCAGGTTGCCGTATTCATCCACGATCGGGAGCTTTTCCTTTCTTGCTTTTGCAAGGATCTGCTTTGCCTCGTCCAGTGTAATCCCTTCGCGGGCTGTGATCAGGCCCTCGGAGGTCATGCTTTCTTTGATTTTCTTGGAGAAATCTGTTTCGAATTTTAAATCACGGTTTGTAATGATCCCGACAAGCTTCCTGCCCTCAGTTACCGGGACGCCGGATATACGGAACTTTGCCATCAGATCGTTGGCATCCTTCAATGTATGCTCCGGTGAGAGATAAAACGGATCCGTAATGACCCCGTTTTCAGACCTTTTTACCTTATCCACTTCCTCTGCCTGCTGCTCTATAGACATGTTCTTGTGGATGATACCGATTCCGCCCTGACGTGCCATCGCGATGGCCATCCGGTACTCGGTTACCGTATCCATCCCTGCACTCATCATCGGAATATTCAGCTTAATGTTCTTTGTCAGATTCGTAGACAAGTTTACCTGGTTCGGAATCACTTCCGAATATGCCGGCACCAACAGCACATCATCAAATGTAATACCTTCTCCAATAATTCTGCCCATGACTTTACCTTCCTCTCCTTTTGTGTTGGGGCAATCCCGTTACTCTTGAAACAATTCCTATGTAGATCCGCCTGCCAGCATCTCTCCGCAATGAATGCAGATTTTTGGAGGTCGAATCAGAGGTATTTTATCTGATATGGTACAAAAATTCCGTAGGCTTGTCAAGTGCTTTTCATATAAAAAAGAGTTTCGCATCTGACTGTTATACTTTCCAGTCAGATACGAAACTCGTTTCTTATCTCTTCGGAACCGCTTCTCTGCCGCAGAGCTTCCTGTTCCAGAATCCTGATTCGGGAATGGATGGCCGATCCCGGCAGATGATTACATCATGCCCATTCCGCCAGCGCCGCCTGCCGGCATTGCCGGGGTGTCTTCCTTGATGGTCGCTACAACAGATTCTGTTGTCAGCAGGGTGGAAGCAACGCTTGTCGCGTTCTGTAACGCGCTTCTTGTCACCTTCGCCGGATCCAGGATTCCTTCTTTTACCATATCCACATACTCTTCCTTGTATGCGTCAAAGCCTACGCCAACCTCGGACTCTCTTACTTTATTTACAACCACAGAGCCTTCCAGTCCTGCGTTGCTTACGATATGGAACAGCGGGGATTCCAGAGCCTTCAGGATGATCTTCGCTCCGGTCTTCTCGTCTCCGTCCATCTCCTCCGCCAGCTTCTCAACCTGCTTTGCAGCATGGATATATGCGGAACCGCCGCCTGCGATGATACCCTCTTCTACGGCTGCTCTTGTTGCGTTCAGAGCATCTTCCATCCGAAGCTTTGCTTCCTTCATCTCGGTCTCGGTCGCAGCGCCTACACGGATCACTGCCACGCCGCCTGCCAGCTTCGCAAGTCTCTCCTGCAGCTTCTCTTTATCAAAATCAGAAGTGGTCTCTTCGATGCCCTTCTTGATCTGAGCCACTCTGTCGGCAATCGCCTGCTTGTCACCGGAGCCGTCTACGATCACAGTGTTTTCCTTCTGTACCTTGACGGACTTCGCGCGTCCAAGCTGATCCATGGTGGTATCCTTCAGATCCAGGCCAAGTTCTTCGGAAATCACCTGTCCGCCTGTCAGGATCGCAATATCCTGCAGCATCTCTTTTCTTCTGTCGCCGTATCCCGGAGCCTTAACTGCCACTACGTTGAAGGTTCCGCGCAGCTTGTTCACGATCAGAGTGGTCAGCGCCTCTCCTTCGATATCCTCTGCGATGATCAGAAGCCTTGCGCCGGACTGTACCACCTGCTCCAGAAGCGGAAGGATATCCTGGATATTGGAAATCTTCTTATCTGTGATGAGGATGTACGGATCTTCCAGAACCGCTTCCATCTTCTCCATATCTGTCGCCATATATGCGGAGATGTAGCCTCTGTCAAACTGCATACCTTCTACCAGATCCAGCTCTGTCAGCATGGTCTTGGATTCTTCGATGGTGATCACGCCGTCGTTGGAAACCTTCTCCATTGCGTCTGCTACCATCTCTCCCACTGCCTCGTCTCCTGAGGAAACTGCGGCAACTCTCGCAATCTGCTCTTTTCCGGTTACCTTGCTGCTCATCTCCGCGATTGCTTCCACAGCCTTGTCTGTAGCTTTCTTCATACCCTTGCGGAGCACGATCGGGTTCGCGCCTGCTGCTAGGTTCTTCATTCCTTCATTGACCATAGCCTGTGCAAGTACGGTTGCTGTTGTAGTTCCGTCGCCGGCTACATCATTGGTCTTGGAAGCAACCTCCCGGATAAGCTGAGCTCCCATGTTCTCAAATCCGTCTTCCAGTTCGATCTCTTTTGCGATGGTCACGCCGTCGTTTGTAATCAGCGGAGCGCCGAAGGACTTATCCAGTACTACGTTCCTTCCCTTTGGTCCCAATGTCACGCTTACAGTATCCGCAAGCTGGTTCACACCTTTTTCCAATGCTGCTCTGGCTTCTGCGCCAAATTTAATTTCCTTTGCCATTTTTCATTCACCTCATCATTATCATCTATCATTTTTAAGCTGCGTCTCTGTTATGAAAAGCTGCTGATTCCTATGCTTCCACGATTGCCAGAATATCATTCTGCTTTACGATAATAAACTTCTCTCCGTCCAGCTCCACGTCTGTTCCCGCATACTTGGAGTAGATGACTCTGTCTCCCTCCTTCACCTGCATGGTCACTTCTTTTCCGTCTATGACTCCGCCGGGTCCGACTGCGATGACTTCTGCTTCCTGCGGCTTCTCCTTGGCCTGTCCCGGAAGAACGATACCAGACTTTGTTGTTTCTTCTGCTTCTAACTGTTTTAATACAATTTTGTCACCTAATGGTACTAACTTCATTGTAATTCCTCCTTCAAACATTTTCTTTGTTAGCACTCATTTCGTTTGAGTGCTAACCCATGAATATAAAATAGCACTACGCCGACGATTTGTCAACAATGTTTCCAAATTTTTATAATTAGTTTATAAACCTTTTTTCCGACACACTGTAAAATCCGTTCTCGATCCGGAATGTGATCATGTTCCCGTCCTCGGACCGGAAGCGTTCTTTTACCACTCCAGAGCAGTACAGAAGCTCCTTTTTGGTGGAAATGTAGCACTGATACTTGGCATCCAGGGAGATCACCGTCAGGTCTTCCTCCGTCAACTCTAAGTATATGTAGTCTTCCTCCATGTCATACCTGTAAACTTTGCACTTGTGCGTCGTATCATCCAATACCACGTCCGCAGAGATGGTCTTTGCCATCCGCAAGTCTACCGAATTCCCTTCAAACATTGTGTTTTCCTCCTTTATTTAGGCGTTTATTCAATAAATTCCACCTGTACGGCAGAGCATCCTTCGATACTTCACCGCACAGGCGGAATACGTTTCCTGTAAAAAAGGATATCAGAATCCTGACATCCCCTCTTATCCCAACCGGCGGAGCTTCGATCCGTCCGAGGCGCGGAGCAAATCTCACATCCGTTCCTTCTTGATCTTTTCCAGCTCCGTAAATACATATTCATTCAGGACCTTTATGTATGTTCCTTTCATCCCCGAAGAGCGGGATTCGATCACCCCGGCGCTCTCGAATTTTCTTAAGGCGTTGACGATGACCGAGCGGGTGATTCCCACCCTGTCCGCAATCTTGCTGGCCACCAGGATTCCTTCCGTATCTCCCAGTTCGTCAAAGATATGAAGGATCGCTTCCAATTCCGAAAAGGAAAGCGTACCGATGGCGGACTGTACGATATGCTCCTTCCTGGATTCTTCCGCGCTCTCCTCGTTCACGGAGCGGAGCATCTCAAGTCCAACAACTGCAGTCCCGTATTCGCTTAAAATGATATCGTCGATCTCATAAAGCGGCCCCTGCTTGTATACAAACAAGGTGCCCAGCCGTTCACCCGCAATGTCGATAGGGGTGATGATGGCCTGATAGCCTCTTACGGTCTCCGGAGTGAAGCCAAGCGTCTCCAGATTGACATTTTCCTTCGTGGACAGAATGCTGAGAAGCCGCTCATTGAGCATCTCGTCAATATGCGCTCCCACCGACTCCGCGATCAGTTCTTCAATTCCCTTGATCCTAGCGGATCTGCTGACTCCCAGGATCTTGCCCTTTTTACTGACCACCAGGACATTGGAATCCAGGATCTCTGTCATCACCGCGCAGATGTCGTTAAATACCACCTTGCTGGAATTGTTATTGTGAAGCAGTTTATTGATCTTTCTTGTTTTATCTAATAATTGTACACTCATCAGCTTCCTCCACCTTTATCAAAGACCGTATTCTAATTGTATATACAACTCATTACATTTACCAGATAAAACCATGTTATCATACAATTTTCAAAATATCAATTAAAATGTGAATATATTTTACAGAAAAACGCCAAATATTTATTATACTCACGGCCGATGAAATCTGCCGTGAGTATCCTTTCTAATTCTCCTGTTTTTTATTTCTCACATAGCCGCATTTTTCGTCCGCGCAGACCAGCTTATTGCCTTTTTCTACCATATATCCGCCGCATTCCGGGCATTTTTCCGCGGAAGGCTTCTGCCAGGACATGAAGTCGCATTCCGGATTGTCCTCACAGCCATAATACTTTCTGCCCTTTTTCGTCTTGCGGATGACGATCTCTTTTCCACAGACCGGACAGGGAACCCCGATCTTTTCGAGATAAGGCTTCGTATTGCGGCAGTCTGGGAAGCCCGGACAGGCAAGGAACCTGCCGTGGGGGCCGTACTTAATCACCATATTGCGGCCGCATTCCTCGCAGACCACATCCGTCACTTCATCTTCTATGGTCACGCTTTCCTGTTCCTTCTCCGCCACCTGGACCGCTTCGTCCAGATCCGGATAGAAGTTGCGGATGACCTCCTTCCAGGGCACCCTGCCCTCCTCCACCATATCCAGAAGCCCTTCCATATTGGCCGTAAAATGGATATCCACAATACTCGGGAAGGACTGCTTCATGATGTTGTTGACCACCTCCCCGATCTCCGTCAGATAGAGGTTCTTTCCTTCCTTGGTGATGTACCGCCTTCCCAGGATCGTGCTGATGGTGGGCGCATAGGTACTTGGCCGTCCGATCCCCTGCTCCTCCAGCGCCTTCACCAGCGTCGCCTCTGTATAATGCGCCGGAGGCTGGGTAAAGTGCTGCTTCGTCTCAAAGTCTTGCCTGGTGAGCTCGGAATCTTTCTGCAGGCCTCCTACCAGCACGTTGCTTTCTTCCTTTTCCTCGTCCGCTTCCATATATACGGAGCGGAAGCCTTCAAATGCCACCCTGGACGCGGAGATGGTAAAGACATACTTTCCTGCCCCGATCCGGACCGAAGTGGTCTCGAACCTTGCCGGCTGCATCCGGCTTGCGGTAAAACGCTTCCAGATCAGCTGGTACAGCCGGAACTGATCCCGAGACAGGGAATCCTTCAGGGCTGCCGGAGTCCGGGTGATATCCGACGGGCGGATGGCCTCGTGGGCATCCTGGATCTTCTTCTCGGTCTGCTTTACCGTACTGCCGGACGCTGCATATTCTTCCCCGTAGGTCCGGGCAATGTACTCTCTTGCCGCCGCGTCCGCCTCGTCCGAGATCCGGGTGGAGTCGGTACGCAGATAGGTAATCACACCGACGGTCCCGTTTCCCTTGATATCAATTCCTTCATATAACTGCTGGGCGATCCGCATGGTCTTCTGAGTGCCGAAATTCAGCGCCTTTGCCGCTTCCTGCTGCAGGGTACTGGTGGTAAAGGGCAGAGGACTCTTCCGGATCCGCTCCCCTTTTTTGATATCGATGATGTGGTACTGCTCCTGTTCCACTTCCTTCAGGATCTGATCCAGCTCCTCCCTGGAATGGATCTCCATCTTCTGCTTTTCCGTGCCGTAGAACTTGGCCGTCAGCGGTCGTTTTTCTCCCTTGACGCGGAGAAGCGCATCCAATGACCAGTATTCCCTGGGAATAAACGCGTCGATCTCCGCTTCCCGGTCCGCAATGATCCGCAGAGCCACGGACTGCACCCTTCCGGCGCTTAATCCCCGCTTCACCTTTGCCCAGAGGAGAGGGCTGATCCGATAGCCCACCATCCGGTCCAGAATCCGACGCGCCTGCTGAGCGTCCACCAGGTCCATATTGATATCCCTGGGGGCCTTGAGCGCAGACTTTACGGCATTTTTCGTAATCTCATTGAAGGTGATCCGGCGCATTTTTTTCTCATCCAGCTTCAGAGCCGCCGACAGATGCCAGGAAATGGCTTCCCCCTCGCGGTCCGGGTCGGTTGCCAGATAGACCTTGTCAGCCTTTTTCACTTCCTTGCGCAGGCTGGCCAGGATATCTCCCTTTCCGCGGATGGTAATGTACTTCGGATCGTAGTCGTGCTCCACGTCAATTCCCATCTGGCTTTTCGGGAGATCACGGACATGTCCGTTGGAGGCCGCGACCGTATAATTATTTCCTAAAAATTTTTTGATTGTCTTCACCTTGGCAGGCGACTCCACAATCACAAGATAATGTGCCATGTAAACCTTTCCTTCCCGAGTGGATAATCCGCAGATCTTCCACATATGATCATACTCTGACATAATAATTTTTCGAAACTTCCTGAACGTATCCTTTGATCTCCAGGGAAACCAGTGTTTCCAATACTTCCTGAGCCGAAAGTCCGGACTCGTCCATAATCTGTCCGATATTCCTGGGATAAAGAACAACTGAACTATACACCATATCTTCCAGACTTTCAAGCATTTTTTTTGCTTCCGCATTTTTTTCCTGAAAATTTCCTCCGGAAATCCCCATCTCCTCCAAAAGCATTTCCGGGGAGATCAGGATCCCTGCCCCCTGCCGGATCAACTGATGGCAGCCCCGGCTCAGACTGCTGTCCACAGGCCCCGGCAGGGCATAGACGTCCTTTCCCTGCTCCAGCGCCATGTCCGCCGTGATCAGTGAGCCGCTTTTTTCCTTGGCCTCCATCACCAGCAACAGGTCGGAAAGGCCACTGATGATCCGGTTCCTTTTGGGAAAATGATACGGCTTCGGAGGGGTCCCCGGAGGAAGCTCTGAGAGGATCCCGCCCCCCATCTCCAGAATGTCTCCGTAAAGTCCGATGTTCTCCCGTGGATAACAGATATCCACTCCGCTGCCCAGGACGGCAAAGGTCTTTCCCTGCCCCACCAGCGCTCCCCGCTGACTCACGCCGTCAATACCCCGGGCCAGACCGCTGATGACCTGGATCCCGTGTCCGGACAGGGATTGGGCAAATTCAAAGGCATATTTTTCCCCATAACGGCTGCAGTTCCTTGCTCCCACAATGGCAACGCCAGGCAGCCGCTCGTCCGGAAGGCTCCCCTTGACATAAAGGGCATAGGGTTTGTCCGGGATATCTGCCAGCTTTTTCGGGTACTCCGGATTCTGGCAGGTGACAAGACGGACCTGCTTTTTCAAAAGGCGGTCATATTCTCCCTGCAAGTCCCATATTTTTTTCGCCTGAATCATTGTATTACAGTCTCTTTCATTTAAGAACCGAAACCTGTTTAAAGTTGTTTCTTCTATATAATAGACTCCCTCTGCCGATTTCATGTATTTGCAAAGCAAAGTTTTTTTCCGGTCAGAAATGGAGAGCGCAGCCAGCCAGTATTCATATGGATTCATCTTATCGCCCCCAATACTTTTTGTCGAGTGTGCGGTATCCCACCGCTTCCTTCAGATGCTTTTCCAAAATCTGCTCCTCTCCGTCCAGATCGGCGATCGTACGGGCCACCTTTAAGATCTTGTAATAGGTCCGAGCGGTCAGACCGAGGCTGGAAAATGCCTGCTTCATCAGCGTTTCTTCCGCTTCCCCCAGCACGCACCACCGGTTCGTCTCCTGAACCCCCAGCATGGCGTTCGTCAGGATGCCTGTGCCCTGGTAACGCCGGTTCTGCACCTCCCTGGCACGGCAGACCCTCTCCCGGATCTGGGCGGAGGTTTCTTCCCGCCCTTTGGCGCAAAGCGATTCATACTCCACCCGGGGCGCTTCCACGCAGATATCCATCCGGTCCAGGAAGGGCTGGCTGAGCTTCCCCAGATAGTGCTGAATCTGTCCAGGCGTACAGGTACACCGGTTCATGTCCGGATAGCAGCCGCAGGGGCAGGGGTTCATAGCCGCCACCAGCGTAAAATTGGCCGGAAACAGGTAACTGCCCTGGCTTCTGGTGATCCGCACCTGATGATCCTCCAGAGGCTGGCGCAGCACTTCCAGCACATTTTTCTGAAATTCCGGAAGCTCATCCAGAAACAGCACTCCCCCATGGGCCAGGCTGATCTCTCCCGGAACCGGTATCTTTCCTCCTCCCACGAGCGCAGCCTTGGTGGAGGTATGGTGGACACTCCGGAAGGGGCGGTTCTGGATCAGAGGTTTTTCGCTGTCCAGCATTCCCAGGATGCTGTAGATCTTCGTGACCTCCATGCTTTCCTCCAGCGTCATGTCGGGAAAGATGGTGGGAATTCGCTGGGCAGTCATGGATTTTCCGCTTCCCGGAGGGCCGATCAGGAGCAGGTTGTGTCCTCCTGCCACCGCCACCTCCGCCGCACGCTTCACCGCCGCCTGGCCGCAGATATCGCCGTAGTCCAGGCCATGGACAGTCTCTCCCTGCTGTTTGACTGCCGGATAGGTTTCCGGCGCAATCTGTACTTTTCCGCTCAGGTATCGATATGTCTCCTCCAGGCTCTCCACACCGATCACGTCGATCCCCTCGACCAGCGCCCCCTCCGCCGCATTGACACGTGGTACCATACAGGCGTGGATTCCGGCAGCTCTGGCCTCCGCCACGATCGGCAGGATGCCGGGTACCTTCCGTACCTTGCCGTCAAGACTCAGTTCTCCCAGTATCAGCATGGATCGAACCGCCTCGGAGTCCAGTCTGCCCAGGGAAAGCAGGATACTGACTGCAATGGGCAGGTCAAAGGCCGCCCCCCGCTTCTTCATCGTTGCCGGCGCCAGGTTGATGACCGTCTTTTTTGCCGGAAAATCCAGGCCGGAATTGCGGATCGCCGTGCGCACCCGTTCGGCCGCCTCCTTCACCTCCGACGAAAGGTATCCCACCATCTGAAACGCCGGAAGGCCGTTGCTCACATCCGCCTCCACATGGATAAATTCCACCTTTAAACCAAACATGGATGCAGATAATACTGTGCTGAAGCTCATTCATACACTTCCTTTCTGTTATGAAAAAATTTTGCGGTCAGGTATCTGCAATACACAATTTTTCATTTGTGAATGAGACTGAATTGAGAACCGTACTTTCCACAGGAAAAGAATGTCCGCATTGCTGACCGCAGTTTTCAGTTACCACAAGTTGATGAATCTTGACCGAAACGGCCGGATTGCCCGGTACAGAAAGTACCGCTTGATGTCTGTTATCATACCTTATCTGGCTGAGGCTTGTCAACCTCTTTTTTAAACGCACGCAACAATTTTAAGTGGAAAAGCACAAAATCCCATATTTCCACATAAACTATATCAAATGTGCCAAGAGGTGTCGTCTTGAAATCATTTCCCAATCCCCTCACTCCTTCGGAAGAGAAATACTACATCCAGAAATATACGGAAGGAGACCTTCAGGCAAAGCATATCTTGATCGAACGGAATCTACGGCTCGTCGCACATGTGATCAAAAAGTACCAGTACCTGGAAGAAGACCAGGAAGACCTGATCTCCATCGGAACCATTGGGCTGATCAAGGCAGTGGCTACATTCAATGCGGAAAAAGGGAACCGGCTGGCGGCATATGCCTCCAAATGCATTGACAATGAAATCCTGATGTATCTTCGGTCCCGTAAAAAAACATGCAGGGAGATCTCCCTGTATGAACCGATCGGCACGGACCGGGAAGGGAATGAGATCAAGCTTTATGATATCATCGAAACGGAAGAGGAGGATGTCCCGGAACGGCTCTATCTCAAGGAAAATATCCAGAAGCTCTACGAAAAGGTAGAAAATGAACTCTCCCAGCGTGAAAAGCTGGTATTGAAAATGCGGTATGGACTGTATAACGGAGAAGAATATACCCAGAGAGAAATCGCCCGGCAGCTCGGGATCTCCCGGTCATATGTATCCAGGATTGAAAAAAGCGCAGTGGAAAAGCTGCGGATTTTTTTTCATACCTGAGGTAAGAAGACTGTATGATATTACGATGATATTATACAGTCCTCCCTCTTACATATTGGTATCTTTCTTTTTCATATCTCAGCCCCTGGCTGCGGGATGTCCGCCCAAAAGGTACTCTGGTCCTTCCGCACGTCTGCGCTTAACGCTCCAGATGTGACCGGAATCTGATGGTTATTCAAAAATGTCATCACCTTCCCCTCTGGTATATGTTTTCACAGAATCCCTGTAAATGCACTTTGTTTTCAAGCGGATCTTTTTCGGAAAATCCGAATAGTCGCCCTGAATCCGCCGATACAGCAGGTCACAGGCGGCATTTGCCATTTCCTCCAGCGGCTGGCGGATCGTAGTCAGCTTGGGCCGGACCATAACGGACAGTTCAAAATCATCAAATGACACGACCGACAGTGCTTCCGGCACCCGGATATCCAGATTGTGCACCGCCGCCATCGCCCCCAGGCACATGTCGTAATTGCTGACAAATACTGCCGAAGGCTTTTCCTCCAGTTCCCACAGTTTCATGATCCCTTTGTAACCGGATTGATATGTGAAATCACCTGGTATCAGATAGTCCTGCCTGACCGGATACCCATAATCCTCCAGCACACGGAAATATCCCCGCAGGCGTTCCCGGGCTGTCAGCTTATGCTCCGGCCCTTTGATAATGGCGATCCGATGATGTCCGGACTCGATCAGATGCTCCACGATCTGATAAGCGCCGCCGCAGCAGTCAACCTGCACGCAGTCTGTCCGCATCTCTCCGCTGTTCTCTTCCACGACCAATACCGGGATATTCTGCTCCACTGCCCTTTTCAGGCAATCCCCTCCGGCTGCGATGGGCGAAGAAATGATCCCGTCCACGCCCCGCTCCAGCAGATATTCCAAATAGTCCTCTATCTGAACTCCGTTTTCCTCATGTGTCGCAAAGATCACGGAATACCCCAGCTCCCGGAATCGCTTTTCGATCCCGCTGACGATCGCCGCCGTATGGGGAGAATTTACCCGGCCCGTTACCAGCCCGATCATATAGGTTTTCGAAGTCCTCAGCCCCCTGGCCGAACGATTCGGGGAATACCCGAGCTTCTGCACTGCCGCCTCAATCAGAACCCGGTTCTCATGGCGTACGGTTCCGCCGTTCATATATTTAGAAATTGTAGAGATCGCAAGATTCGTCTCTCGCGCCACATCCTTGATCGTCACAGCCATATGCTCTTCCCCCCTTTCATTTCTTTTTGCGCTTCAGCGCATTTCAAGATATTCCAACATCATCGATGGAGAATATACGATCGGCCTTTCTAAATCAGCTTCCAAAAAATCCTTATCCCCGGATAAAATAATATCCATTTCATGATACAATGCATCACTCAGCACTGGGATATCTTTTCTGTCCCGTAATTCACCCAGCCTTTCTTCTGTACTTTTACAAAATCGGATATCTAACTGCCTGTATAGATCATATACCCTTTCAGCTTTAGCAGGCCATTTTTCTTTTAGTTTCTCCTGAAACTCCTGATCGATATACTCGGAAACATATAGTTCATGCTCTGATTCAAACAACATATTGAGCAATTTTCCTGCCCTCCCGCCAAATACCAAAGCTGATATAAGCACATTTGTATCAAGCATTATCTTCATAAATTCATCCGTTCCCTTCTAAATGCTGCCATATCCTCAATCATGCTTTCTTCCGAATCCCATCCTTTATCTTCCACAAACATTTTTTGAATTTCCGCAAGAGTATTTTTACTTTCCTCAACCCTTTTTTTCTTACGTGAGGATGCCAAATATTCTATAAAGCTGATTGCAGTTCTATAATCTTCTTCCTCTAAATGATTCAGCATATCACTGATCACTGCGCTTGTAGGTGCCATAATGATTCCTCCTTCAGACAGTTTTAAAAACATTTACCACAACCACTGATAACAGTATATCTGCTTTTTCGCTGAAAATCAATGCAATATCACACAATCACACAATACAGAAAGCCTGCCACTGGCAGCCTTTCTGCATACGATGGTATGAAAAAGCTGCCCTCCACATTACTGTGAATGACAGCTTTTTCTAATTGATCTTATATCATCCTTCTGATGTCAGTCCCACCGCGTACATGTCAGCCTGATAATTCTTGACCGTAACACGCAGTCCTTCCTGCGCGGGCTCTGTTTCGATCTGTACCAGCGGATCCATCGCCTTTAAGCTTCCCGTAAAGCCCGGAATACAGAACGTATTGCTCCCTTCCTTCAATCCGTCCGCAAATACATAGAGTACATGATCTTTTCTTGTATAGTGCAGTTCCAGGCCGTCACAGCGCATTTCTGATTCTCTCTCGCTGCAGCGGGTTCCATAGATTCCTTCTCCGTTGACCGCAAGCCAGCTTCCCAGGATCTCCAATCTCCTGATCTGCTCTGCCGGGATTGTCCCGTCTGCTTTTGGGCCAATGTTCAGAAGCAGGTTTCCGTTATTGGCAACCGTAGAGATCAGCAGATGGATCAGCTTTGGTACGGGCAAAAGCTCATCGTCCCCTTCGATCTCATTATATCCAAAGGATAAGCCCATTCCTCTGCACATTTCCCATTTCTGGCTTCTGTCCATCTTGCCTGCCTGATATTCCTTTGTCAGGAAATCATAGTACCTTCCGTTGAAACGGTCATTGACCACGCCCTCCGGCACCTTGTTATAATAATGCGCGAACAGATAAGGCATTGCCTCCTCATTCTGCTTCGGCCACCCGATATCATTCCAGAACACGCTCGGCTCATAGGTATCGATCAGCTCCATCATCTGGTTGTAGGAATAGTCCGCATACGCATAGGTGGGGCTTGCCGTTCCAAAAAGGTCGTCATCCTCAAAGATCGGATCATTGGCATACTGCCAGTCGATCAGTCCCGAATAATATAATCCCATCCGCAACCCCGCGTTTCTGACAGCCTTTGTCAGTTCTCCGGTAATGTCCTTTTGGGGCCCCATTTTCACAGAGTTGAACTCCGTATACCGGCTTGGGAAAAGGCAGAATCCGTCATGATGCTTGGTCGTCAGGACAACATACTGCGCGCCCGCTTTATTGAAAACCTCTGCCCACTGCCCCGGGTTCCAGCGTTCCGCTTTCCACATGGGGATAAAATCCTCGTACTTGAAATCCGCTCCATAGTTCCGCACATGATGCTCATATCCCGGTCCCCGTCCTACATTGACAGAATTATAATACCACTCCGCATAAGGGTTGTTGCAGAACCAGTCTGCAGCTTCCGCGGCTCCCAGCTCCCACGTATGCGGCGCATAAGCGGGAACAGAGTAGATCCCCCAGTGGATAAAAATGCCAAACTTTGCGTCATCGTACCACTTCGGTACCGTGTGCGTCTGGACAGAAGCCCATGTTCCTGTATAATGTTTCGCTGCCATATCAAACCTCTTTTCTATTCATTCTATTCCAGCTGCGCAGTTGGATGCTCCAACAGCCGCAGCCTCACGGCCGGATTCTATTTTGTTCGGGGCAAAAATCCCCACCGCGTCTGCCGCAGAATCTACCCGAATGCCCCGAACCGTTTCCATCAGTCAATCGTAAGTTTCAGTACCACCGGCATACGGCCCGAATCCAGCTTGATCCCGCAGGAAATATCCAGCGTTTCATTTCTGTGAAATTCCGGATGGTGGTCCGTTCCAAGTATCTGGATATCCCGGATCGTTGATTTTAAATATCTATAGTCATTGCCAAGAGACCGGATCGATATCTCGCCATCCTCGGGCCACCGCATCACAACCGCATAAATGTGGTCTGCCTTGCTTGTAAAACGGATATCCTGGGAAGTATAGTCCTTACTGTATGTATCTGTAAAATGGCCTTCCGGAACATCCGTAGGACCTTCCCCGAATACTTTCCAATACTTTGTTCCATAGACCGCTTCTCCATTGACTTTCAGCCATTTTCCTACTTCCTTAAGAATATGGGCATCCTCCTCCGGGATCGTGCCGTCCGGTTTCGGGCCTATGTTCAGGAGCAGCGCACCGTTTTTGCTGACCACATCCACCAGGTCCAGAACAATATCCGAAGGATCCTTGTAGTCATTCCCGACCGTGTATCCCCAGGAATTTTTCGCCACAGAGGTATCGTCCTGCCAGAAGTCCGGCGTAATGTGATCCAACTGTCCTCTTTCCAGATCATTGACCGCGCTTCCAAATACATATGCGTCAAACTTCGCGTCAATCGCGGCTTCCGCTCCCCACTGCTCTGCCAGGTTATAGTAAAAAGCAGCGAATTTCCGCAGATAGGGCTTCCATGCATACTGCTGGATCCACCAGTCAAAGAACAGAAGCTTCGGCTGATATCTCTCAACCAGCTCACAAGTCCGGACAAGCCAGTCCTGCATAAATTCTTCCGAAGGCGGATTATCATAAATGCTGCTCATGTCACGGGTAATCCCCATAGCCGGACCGTACAGGCCGTCAGCCTCCCCCTGGTTCACATCGGATTCCGGGATCTGCCTGCCTCCGTTGAAGAACCAGTAATGCTCCGCACGGTGGGAAGACGCTCCGAACACGATACCGGCTTTCTCTGCTTCCGTTTTCAGTTCTTCCAGTATATTTCGTTTCGGTCCCATCTTCGCCGCATTCCACTCGGAATACTCGCTGTCATACATCTGGAAGCCGTCATGGTGCTCCGCAACCGGAACTACAAACTTTGCTCCTGCTTCCTCAAAAAGCTCCGTCCATTCCTTCGGATCAAATTTTTCCGCCTGAAACATAGGGATAAAATCTTTATATCCGAATTGATCCAGAGAGCCGTAAGTCTCCACATGATGGAGATTCTCTTTGGAACCTTTGATATACATATTTCTCGGATACCATTCATTTCCAAATGCCGGCACGCTGTATACGCCCCAATGAATGAAAATACCGAACTTTCCTTTCTGATACCATTTCGGCACCGGATGCTCGCAGAGCGAATCCCAGGTGTCCGTATATGGCCCCTGTACGATCACATCTTCAATATGCTGTAAATATTCTTTTTTATTCATCTCAACCTCACTGTTCATCTATAAAACTATCCGTAATATTCCTTCTGGATCAGCCTTTGACTGCGCCGGCAAGGATTCCTGATTCTACCTTTTCATGGAGTACAAGGTAGATGATTAGCATCGGGATCATGGACATGATCACAAACGCAAACTGCGGACCGTAGCTTGTAGTAAAGTTGCTCGTAAAATTGAGCATTGCTCTGGATACCGTATATTTGCTGCTGTCAGATATCAGGATCAAAGAGAAGATCAGTTCACTGTATCCATAAATAAATACCAGGATCGCCTCCGTCGCAAGAATCGGCTTGCAGATCGGCACCAGAATATTTACCAGAAGCCTCAAGTCACCGCAGCCGTCAATTTTAGCCGCTTCATCCAGTTCTCTGGACAGCCCTCTGATATACCCTGTAAACAAAAAGATTGCCTGTGACAAGTTAAACGCCACATAAATAATGATCAGGAATACATAGCTGTTCCTTGCCCCTAATGTACTTGATATCTTGGATATGGATACCAGTGTCGTATGAACCGGAACCATCACTCCTGCCATAAAGAGAAAATAAATACCTTTCAGATATGTATAAGGTTTTCTGGCCAGTACATAGGCGGCAGGAAGCGCAACCACAACCGTCAAAATCAGCGTCGCTATCGCGACAAAAAGAGAATTACCTATGGAGCGGATCGCATCCGCCGTCCGCATCGCTTCAGGATAGTTGCTGAATTTCCAGGTCTCCGGCAGCGAAAACATACCTAAAAGCAGATCTTCATTTGTTTTAAATGAAGAAAGCAACGTAATGATCAGCGGGAGGAACGTAGCCGCAGCCATAAAGATCGCCACCAGATACAAAATTCCTGCTCCCAGTTTATTCAAGCTCTTCTTTTTACTCATGTATGTCTCCTTTCTCTGTAAAATCCGCTTACAGATCTTTGTCCTGTTTAAAAATTACATTATTCAGAAAAACAGATAACACAAGTCCCAGCACCAGAAGAATGATACCGATCGCACTGCTCCGGCCCATCAGCTTATACTGGAAGCCCTGTGTGTAAAGAAGAACCGCGGGAGTCGCGCTGGAATCCATAGGACCTCCATTCGTCATTGCCCATACGATATCAAACGCCTTCAGACATCCGGTCACACAGAGCACGGAGAATACCATGAACATATTTTTACAAAGAGGCACAATAATATAAATTATCTTTTTCAGGCCGGTACAGCCGTCAAGCAGCGCCGCGTCATGCACATCTTCCGGTATCGCGACAATTCCCGCGGCAAAGATCAGCATGTTATAGCCGGCATACATCCACTCATTGACCAGAACCACGCACCAGATATTGACCGTCGGAGTCGCCAGCCAGTTGATGACCGCGCTCTCAAGTCCGATCGCCCTTAAAAACTGAGCAAAAATGCCGAAATCCGCATTAAGCATAAAGGTCCACATCAGACCTACCGCTGTCGTACCTAACATGACAGGCATCAGGTAAGACGCTTTGAAAAATTTCGTAAATTTAATCTTTGATGTAACGAGAAGCGCCATTCCAAAGGCAATTGGCATCAGGACCACAAATCCCCCGATCATGAAATAGAGCGCATTCAGCATACTG